>JAEEGL016915167.1_pt1 | contig 23108 bp, 9 predicted proteins | sample 9134231 | NCBI WGS metagenome assembly JAEEGL01 (sample SAMN16246548, study PRJNA631951) | gut metagenome | biome: gut microbiome; feature: rumen; material: fiber-attached | host: Bos | place: Iran: Karaj | collected 2018-10
AGGCACTGTGTACGAATGTGGCACATGGCTGGAGTTGAGCGCATCATCTCATGAAGACTATCATTTTGTCTCATGGAGCGATGGTTCAATCGACTCCCTAAGGCAGGTAGAAGTAAACGGGGATGCTACTTATATAGCTTATTTCGCTTCCAATTGCGAGGAGTATGCCAACTGGCCTGTAGTCGCGCTTTACGACTGGCTCCTCATGCTTAACGTCAACGCTATCAATCAGAAAGGCTATTTCTTCTCTACTGAGAATGTCAACTGGTATCGCGTGGTTGGTGAACCCGACGATATGCACAATGTCTTCCCGCAGGACGATGAACTCGTCTGCAGCGGCTATTACCTCACTCTCGGTCAGAACCTCTGGGGAACCGGTGACTATTATGCTGTTGCCGATGTGTCCGACACCAAAGGCATGCTTTGCGATGGTCTTATGCGCTCGGTTTTGGTGCATTTCGCCAATCCGGAAGGTGCTAATCGCCAAGTGGCTCTTATGCCTAACCATGTTGTGCGTGGAGGTACTATGAAACTGGTAGGTCTTGATCCGCAGGAACTGACGGAAATCAATATCTTCAGTCCTACAGGTCAACTCATCGAGTCGTTCAGCACTACTGGTGAATCCGCCATTTGGCTCACCGGCGCTGGAGTGGAAGGTTGCTATTTTGTACGCGTGAAATCCGATACACTAAACGAGACTTTGCGCTACATCATTAAGAAGAACTAACGTTCTGATAATAAGTGATATCCTTGATTTACTTGCCTATGCTGCTCGACAGCATAAGCGCAGTGTTTTTGTTAATATGAAACGACTGTTTATCTGCATCATCTCTTTGCTCGCTTGCACTATTTTTGCAAGTGCGCAGCATCATATCCTCTCGTTTGGTCTTCGAGGCGGAACTGTAAACCTGTTCGAAAAATCCGCGCAGGATGCTTCCGGCAAGTTCGGACCGATTGGCGCTTTCGACATCACCTACGACTACTATGTCGGCGAACCCGATGCCGTAGGGTGGGGTTTGCGTATAGGTCTAGGAATAGGTTATGCAAGAAACCTCTTCTCTGGTAACTATACTCAGCAGTATGTCAATACCGACTATCTTGGCAACGAGATGGATTATAGTGTTTCTGGCAGTTTCCAAACCAAAGTTCATGGGTGCTTCATGGATGTACCTATCCTCGCTACTATGCGTGTTCGTGGATTCTATCTCGGAGCTGGTCTGAAAACGCAGTCTTACATTTATTCTAAATTCAAACAGTCGTTGGGCACTACCAATATTGAGGCTACCTATCCCGAATATGGCCCTACTGTTAGCAATGAACTTATCACTGGATATATCCCTAAAGATCAGAATGGAGTTGTGGCAAACGAGGACTTCCTGCGCTTGAATATCTCTGCAGGTTTGGAAACCGGCTACGAATGGCATTTGAAGAGCAAGACATATATTGCTCTAACCGCCTATGTCTATTGTTCAGTCTGGGATTCCTATTCCTCCGATCATGAGTCGCCTGTTGTCAAGGTTGCTCCTATCACCAACTCTGTCAATCCTGTACCCGAAGTGCGTGTCAACGATGCTATCTCTTCTCTCGCATCACGCATGACTCCGCTCGAGTTCGGACTGAAACTGGCGTTTGGAAGAATATTTGAGTAGTTTCACTTCTGAATATACTGTCATTTACATAAAGGAGTTCGCTGAATAGTGGACTCCTTTTTCGTATTCCTTCTGTATTTCTGTTTCTCTTCTCACCCGCATCCTGACGAATCATGCAGACTGGCAAAAGAGACGTGTAATCTTTGCCCACAAGGGAGACAATCTGCTTTGCCGTGCACTGACGCACTACATTGTCCCCCTTATGTTTTCATATCACCAAGCCTACATGTTAATATCACTTTGTCCCCTTTGTCCCCAAAGTAAACAGAAAAAGTGACATTCGCAATCCACATACTTCTCTCTTCTTCAGCCGGTTATGCAACTCTTTCCTATAATTAAAATGGTAGAATCTCAGTCTTCTTACATATCCATTATCTTTTGTTCTATATATCATGGATTTTTGTTGAAAAGGTGCGATTTTTATATAAAGTATTAAAACTTTACATAAAAAAGTTGCAATTGTAAAAATTTTGCCGTACCTTTGCACGATACTATATATTAGGGTGATTGTCGCTCTTTATGAAGGAAAACAAAAAGATATTGGCATTTGTTGGTTTGGCAGAATTCCTTTTCCTGCTGTGTGGCTTTTTGGCCGTTCAGTTGTGGGAAAGTGTTGTCTCCGACAAAGATGCAAAATCGGTAGTGGTGAATATCACTCCCGACACTCATTCCTCCCTACCTGTTGCGCCTTTGAGGAGTGTCTATACCTATCATCCTCACTCCTATTCGTCTAGCACTGACTTATGGAAATCAAGTCCGGTTCGTCCTCAGATGAGTAGTAATAGTACAATCCTGTTCCATCATAAACTGTCTGCTTCCAAGACTCAATCCTATGGTGGCTCGCAAGCATTATCTGCTCCTCAGTCAACTTCCCGTTCTCCAATTGGTAGCACATCTTCACAGAGCGCTGCTCCTCAGATGCAAAGTGTCTCTTTGCCTGTTATTTATGCACCGCATATGACGTATGCTTTCAATCAGCAAAACGTAGAACGAATGTCTGCTCGCAAAGCACCAGGAGGTAGCATCGAAGATAGTTGGGAAAGTTGGTATCGGCAGTATGTTAGCGATACAGGAAGCGAAGACCTTAGCGGACTTGAAGCTTGGTGGAACCTGAATTTCGGAAGCGGATATCCTCCTGATATCTTCAATGCCTGGAAGGCTTGGGTGGAACTGAATCACCCATTCGGAACTCCCATGCCTGATGGAATATGGGTATTGTTGTTTATGATAGTGTTATTCGCTATCTTAAGAGTTAGAAAGAATGTTAAACAGAATAAAAAAGTGCAATCATGATATTATCTTCAATCAAAATATATTTGCATAGGGCCGCAGTGATTTGTGCTTGTTTGTTTGTCTCATTGGGTTATTGCAAGTTGCAAGCACAAGACCTAGTTATAACATTTACCACATTAGGTTTTAATGTTTCGTGGATGGGTGATCCAACTGATGCATATGTTCAAACTCAATTGGATGCAGTCTTTTTTCCGCAGCACCCTAATATAAGTTCCAATGTCTTCGATTCTAACAATAAAGCATTGTTTGATAATCTTTATGTTATCACCGACCTGTCATCATTGGATGACGCTATTAAAACACAGTTAGGCATACAACAAGGTCCCTATATACTTATATTTACTAAATTTTCGGCCGACTCATATGTCATTACAGATTATCGTAATGGCGTAACTCAAGGATGTCCTATTATTACCGGAGTCAATGGCAAACGCTTGTATTTCACCGGAATAGGGCAAGACCTATTCGCTGGCGATGGCGATTCAAAAGAGGGAGTTTTTGAGATATTAGGACATGAAGGAGAGAACGTTGATTTGTATTTAAGTGATTTGTTCATCTCGGTTAAAGATAAAAATCTTATTTGTAGTTTGAATGACTTGATAGATGGCTATTTTAATGGCACTGCATGTCCATTTGCAATTGATTCTGATGGAGAGGAAGACGGCTTTGAAACTCGTTTCCATATAATAGGAACAAATACTATAATTGGTGGTTCCGAAACAATCATTAAACCTACAGAATCTCAACCTGTAGTTAAAATTCTTGCATCCATATTAGAATTTGTTTCTGCACCTATTGCTATTCGCCCTAAAATTGATCCTTCTGAGGGAAGAGATGCATATGTGGCTAAACGTGCTAAGTTGAGTTTTGATGATAAATGGCCTATTGATGCTGCTGATTATGCTATTACTAAACGTACTAATGGTATTCTAAAGTTAAAAGTAGAAAAAAAACTTGGTGCTCCTAGCATAGATTTGGGAAATGCCAATGGTTCATGTGTGTTTGATGGAGGACAGTATGTTTTACATACTCCAAGAACAAATAGTATGTTTTTTGTTAGTTCTATGTCAATCTGTTATAAGATGCTGGAGTTAAAAGGTTTTAAATTCTATGGATTGGGAAGTTCTGCTAGTATTGGAAATAGTAATAACTCTGGTTCTCAAAACTTTAATGATGTTATTATTAAAGATGGAACTTTTTCCACATACCCTGCAATAGAGAAAAAAGATAGTATAGATGTCGTGGCAAATGGTTGGTACAGAGATTATTCCGACTTGCGCCTGCCTTACAATACAAAAATAGATGGCGGAACATTCAACAATTGCAACGTGTATGTTTGCGATGCATCTGCTGAACCGGGTATCTCTCCGTCCAATTCTGCCGGACAACGTCTGTGTCGCGTGGAAACACTGGTGGCTTCTACAGATATTGATGCCACATTGGGAACGAAGCTTACTCCTATCGCTGATTATGGCTCCGCCAGTCTTACTCCAGTTCTAAGCGAAGGAAACTATTATGTGTATCCCTATTTACCTGATCAGAATTGTTCCAACATAACGGAGGATTATATTCACAACTGGGTAACCGTTATCCCTCTTATGGGTGTCAACGGTTTGCTTACAATGGGAGGAAATGTTACTGTCAACTCTACAACGCTTGATGGCAAGCCGCAGAAAAATGCATACATGCTTTATACTCGTCTGAACGAATTTACAAAGCAGTATGCAGGAATTTCTATAGCTGGTATGGATGCATATGTTCGTCAGGCAATTTCCTTCGCAGGCAATAAGGAATTCTCGGGGATTACCAATTCTGGAACTTATGAGATCGCTAACGGACTTTATATGATGTTCTCGTTTAAATCCAACGAATGGAACACAATGGTAGCTCCATACGATATTGCTAACATCTATGTCCTGGAAACAACGGAGACTCAAAAGCAACCCGGCGAAACTCTGGATGCTTTTCTACAGCGTCAAGGTACTGCCGATGGTGATCTAGCTCAAACTATCGTAACCAGTCTCTGTCCTGATATTTTCTCTGGCAAAGGCTCTGGTGTACATATGTCACTCACTGATATTTGCAGAAAGCAGTTGCATATAGAACCTTACAAACTCACTCCATACAATCCTGATTTGTCGGGCCATGGGGCTGCAGATTCTCACTTCTATCTGTATGAACAAGTCTCCAGACAATTGGATCCGGATCCAGAGTACCATGAGGCAATAGAAGAAGGTAATATTGAAAATGGTTTCTGCGAATGGGACTTGGAAACCAATGTGCTGGAGTATAGCAACAACTGGCAGTGCGTGACGCCAAAGATTGTTCCGGCCGGTACATATGAAGATCAAGATGGCAATATGAATACTGAACCTGTGGAAGTATGGATGAAGAAGGGTAGGATATATAGTTTCTTCCTCCCCGCTAACAGTGATCGTTATTGGGATGGCAAATATCTGGTGTTTGAAGGCCTTGGTCCTCAGACACTTACGGGTAGCGGAAACTATTCTTATTTTCTTCCGGCAGACATGAGCGATGATCCTTACTACGATGATATTATCATTACTCAAGGTAATCCCACATTCCATAATGATACCATAGAGAATACCTCGATATTTATTCCAACTCGTCGTGAAACAGCTTCTGGTATAAGTTACGATTTCGTTAGAGAAGATATTACCGGTGATCCTTATCTCCATCTTCCGGGAACAGTTTATGCCGTGATGAATGAAGCCAATACCGAGGCATTCGATATCATTACTCGCCAGGGACATCCTATGCCGCGTCGTCCGCAAACCGGTACAACCACTGAGGTTCAAAAACCGTTGGTTGCCGATCGACTTCTAAATGTGTATGTCGACAAACAGACTATGCTTGTTCAGTCATTCTGCGAGCAGAATGTTAGTGTATTTACTGTTGACGGTAGACAACTCTGGCAGGGCAAGATGAAGGATGGTGAGATGCATCGCTTGACTATCCCTGCAGGTATCTATGTGATTCATGGAGATACGGAAACAATGAAAATAGTAGTGAAATAATTTAAAACCTAACATAAATGAAGAAACTGATTGCTCTTTTTGCACTTTTGGTGAGTGTAACTGTAGTGAAAACATATGCAGGCGATGGAAGCACCTGCGATAATGCTATTGAGGTTGATACTGCTTTCACTGGCAGTTATGGAGCTGGCGAATATTGGTTCACAGCCAAAACTTCTGCGCTCCCGCTCACGCTCTATTACTATCCCAACGATACCTCTGCTCAAGTGCCGGATATATACATCGATCTTACTTGTACTCCGGGTGTTTACGATGATCCTATCATTGAGAGAATGATTTCTACTGCAGGTCAGTACAATCTCTCATTCCCTATGCATGAGCAACCGAAAAAAGAATACGATGAGGATGGTGTTCTTCGCTATCGTATCACATACGACCGCAACTATCGTGATATGCTTTACAATCAGGGTGTTACGTATCCGGTTCCTGCTTTTGTTCGTATGGTTAATTATTCGCAGGGGAATATCTATATCGTAAGTAAATCTATCAACTCTCGTTGTCGCGACTATGTAAATACATTCGGTATGGATCTCTCGTTGCTTATTGCTCCTGATGATTCCATCAATACCTATCTTTGGCCTATTGGCGATTGGATCAACAAGAATTATCGCATCACATGGGATGGTGAAGGACAACTCGACTTCTATGATGGTGTGGATTGCATATTGAGTAGAAATCAGCGTGTCCGCGACCACTTTATTCTTCCTGGTGATACAATCTTGATGAACAAACGCCGCACTTCCGATTGGATCGCAGATGTCTATCAGACTGAACTTTATGTTAAACTTTATGCGCAATCAGAAGGTCTTCTTCATATTAAGAGTTATGTAGAGGAACCTCAGCTGCTTGAAATGATTGTGGCAGGTATTTCGGCTGTTATTGATAACGAGAATATGACCATCAGCGCTGTCCTTCCCAAAGGAACCAACCGCCGTACTGCATTGCTGATGGCAAAACGTCAAGGCACAATCAAATATATAGCATACAATGGCGAAGTTCCGACATTCGACGGTCAGTATTCCACTCTCACTTTGGGTAAGTTGGTATATAACCTGGGCGGCATTGTCGTTAGTTCAGCTACCGGTAACACAGACGCTACTCTCAGTTCTATCCTTGTTGATGGAGACTCTCTTGTAGGTTTCAGTGCCGGTCAAGCTGTATATGATGAAGTTGAAGCCACTACCACCACTCCTGTGGTTACTGTTGAAACAACAGATACCGCTGCTACTTATACCATCAAGCAGGCAACCGGAGTTCCGGGTACGGCAACCATCACGGTAACAGCTGAGGCTGGCAATAAGCAGGTATATACCCTGAATTTCATCGCAAAACGCAGTCGAAACACCGATCTGTCGTCTATCATGGTCGATGGTGAACCTCTGACTGGATTCACTCCGTCAACTCACAACTATCGTATGTATGCTCAGAGTATACCCGTTGTAGAAGCTGTTCCTGCAGATTCCGCTTCTACCGTCGTGATCGATCAAGCGAAAGGTGTTCCCGGCTTTGCACAGATATTTGTCACTGCCGAATCAGGTGATGTGGATAGTTATACTGTCAACTTCTCCATCGATCCGCAGATTTTGGAATGTGCCAATTCTGCAATTCCGATGGAACTCAATGTGCCGATCAGTCTCACTCAGGGTTCTGATCAAGTCATCCGGATTCCTATTGGCAAACCTTCGCTTGATGCGGATTCTGCCAACTGGGCGGGTCAACGTATAGCATTCTCATGGAGTGGCAGTCGTATCCTTGGTGTTTATGTAGGAACTACCTGTCTTTACGACCCTGCTCATCCCGATCAGACTGTGCTCGACAGTTTCCCTATCTTAAAGCAGAAAGGTGAAAACCGCTACGTCTACTATATGACTCCGCAACAGACACAGGCGCTCGGAAGAAAATCTATCGATGGTAGTCTGTATTTGCGCTTCATAGTGCAAGACAATGGTACGCTTACTGCTTCCAACTGGGTGCCAAATTGTATCAATACTTCGCAGTTGGTTGATCTCGATACTGAACTGTATCTCCCTGCTGGACACAATTCCGAAAATGTCTACAAGTTCTATATGCCGGATTGGGAAAATCGCAGTATCCGTCTGTCTTGGGAGGGTGCTTCCAACGTAACTATGTGGGCGGCTTATGAGTGCGAGTTCCGCCTTGTGGATAAGGTCACAAATGTGCGACCGTTCATCGATAAATATCAATTTCAGGCATCCGATTCCAAATCGTTTGATGTGGCCGCTACATCCGAACTCAAGCGCAAATGCAAAATGTATGGTAGCGACTTCATGTATTTCCGTTTCGGTGTGGAAGGCTTCCCGGGATATCTGAAGGTGGAAGTTACAGGTGGCGCTCCGTATACCAAACTCGGTGATGCTTCTGCCGAAGCTACTCTCTCATGGCTTCGTGTGGAAAACGGAATACAAATCACGTCCTCCAAAACCCAAAACGTGCAAGTTTTCAACCTGCAAGGAATGCGTGTTGCCGATTTCGTTCTGCGTGAAGGCGAGAGCCGAGTCATTCCTCAGGGACTCTACATCATTTGTGGTGAGTCAGAAGTGGGGAAAGTTTTGTGATCATGCGAGCAAAATTACAAGTGTTGAGTGTTTTTATGTGTAATCTGTAATGTGTAATCTGTAATGTGTAACCTGTAATCTGTAATGTTTTATAAAAACACTCGGCTTCTGATGCCTTAATGGTGCCTTAATGGTGCCTATAAAATTGGCATACTGGCAGGCATTCTATTTCAATCAGTCTCCGTCTTTCTCGGAGACTGATTTGTCTTGTTCTCAGCCTCCTTTTTTTCTCACGTAGGGAATATGGATAATAATCCGACATCCCGATGAAATGCCCTTGGCCTCACCTTTGGTGAGATTTGCAAAATAATAAGGAAAAAAAGAATATATTTTATTTGGAGATTCAGAAAAAAAGTTGTAATTTTGTTGCCTAATATGTATATAGCAGTACTAGGAGTTAAAAGTTTTTATTGCGTACGCGCGCGTAACTCATTGATAGTTACTGCATTATGTTGGTTGTGAAACGTAGGATTTTATATTGTGTTCTTCTTCTTACCCTGCTTTGGGGTGGGGTTGAAGTTGTGTCCGCAGGCGTTGCAGGATTGAACCCGCGTCGTACGGTAGCCTCTATAGAGGCTGTTGCCGACACGTCGTGCCCTCAATCGTTCCGCCAGTTGTTTTGCACAGGTCTTATCAGTAGCACCAACTGCGAGTTGTGTCTGCCTTGTATGGGCGACACCATGCCCGACTACTATTGCGATTGCATGGGCGGTATTCCTTTCCACTATGGTCTTGATACCATCGTCTCTGACACTGTCTGGTTCGTTACAAAAGTGTCAGACATACTTAACAACGGTATGACTGCCTATTGGTTCTCGGATTCTGTCGTGTCAATCGATATCTTTATTGCATGCCATCTCAGTAATCCCAACAAACGTGTGGAACTCACTAAAAACAGTTCTCGCATAATGAGTCCTGCTGAGATTCGCGCAATGCTTGGCAATGCCGGCGATATGGGGCAACTCATAGGCAACAAACCTGTATATCTTCGTGTTGCGCCTCGAGCAGAAGGTCGCGTGTTGATCTACAAATATGGCGACAGTTTCCATTCTACATGCAATCAGGATAGCATCCTCAAGGTGTTCTATGGTCTGAAATATGCCATCGCTCATCAGAAAGAAACATTCCTTCTTCCTCGGGTACGCGTACGCTCTATGAAGTTCATGAATTGGAATCAGAAGGACAACGAACCCGCAAGAGTCAGTCTCGTTCGTGGCGATTGCACTACGGGCGACACCGTGCTCACTGTGCTGATGACGGATTCGCTCAAGCCGTATTTCTTCAATAAGACTTTGCTTCAGGAAGCATATACGAACAACGATTCCATGTATATCGTGGTGGAATGCAGCAAATTCGGATACATCAGTTTCCATAGCAGTGCCCGCTTTCCTGGCGAATTGCAGCACTCGGTCGATACACTTATGTGTCAGGGTGCGCTGTATGGACTTGATCAGGTGATACTTAATGATACAAGTTTTGCCGATACCGTCTATTACTACAAAGATACGTTGGGTATCAATTCGGTCAATATCACTGTGGTTCGTCCTGATCCGGTTATGGATACCATGCTTCTCAAAAGCAAGCAGTTGTATTTCTTCTACCATGGTCAGTATGTCGATCATTTCGGCGATTACGATATCATCGAGCATGCCGATGGAGGTTGCGACGGCAGATATCTCCTCCATGTAGAGCACGATCTGGTTTACCAAACAGAGGAGAAGACTGTGGAGACTTGTCAGGGCAAGACCTATACCATCAACAAAGTGGCATACAGCACCAACACAATTGTGCGTGACACTACCACTATCGATGCTGATACAAAGAAGATCACTATCTATACTCTGCGGTTTATTCCTCCGGTGCTGGAATACGATACCATCTATATCAACAAGCGTCAGTTGCCGTATAAGTACGAAGGCAAGTATGTCCGCAGTTTTGGCGATACTGTCATGACTATCACCAAGCGTAATACGTGTACAAGAAAGATCCGACTGACAGTGGTGGAAACCGAGTTGCCGTTGCAGCATAAATATGCTACCATCGACACTACGGTTTGCCTGGGACTTGGATTGCAACTATCCGATACGTTGGTCTACGAACCTGGAGCCTATCTCGATAGCATGATGATTGCGGAAGACACTCTGTTGCATGCCGAGTATCATCTTTCTATAGGACCTGCTCTTAGCATCAACGATACATTGCGTATATATCGCAGTCTCTTGCCCTATGAGTTTGCTGACACTGTTCTTGCTGATTTCGGCGAATACGACCTCTATGTTCGAGAAGAAGACGAATGCGACAAACAGATGCATCTTACCCTGCTGCCGGAAACGGAATACATAGAGCAAACCATCGACACTACTCTCTGCCATGGCAAACAGTTGAGTATCGCGGGTGTGGTCCTCAGCGAAGACACTACGGTAGTTGACACTGTTCCTCTGGCAGAAGATGTGCTCGGAGTAAGAACATGGATTGTCCGCTTTACAGCTCCCAAGGCAGAGCAAGTGGCTCTCCAAGCCAAAGAGAGCGAACTTCCTCTGGCATATGCCGACACCGCTTTGGGCTTCGGAGTGCATAATCTGTTTGTCCGCGGCAATGGCGAATGCGACCGACTCGAGCTGGTTACTGTTACACCTGTCGAGGATTTTCAAACCAGAGTGGTGGATACTGCCATCTGCTTCGGCAAGGTGATGACTATTGCAGGCAAAGAGTATCGCCGCAATGCAGAGGTGAAAGATACGGTGCAACTGAGCGCACATACATGGATGTGCACTACCTACCGACTCAGTTTCACTATCCCCGATCTTCAATACGACACTCTCACGGTAGGGCAGGGAGGTATGCCGGTCAATTATGCAGATACCGTCATATCAGAATATGGAACCTATCAGGTGGTGCTTCATGCCGAAGGCGAATGCGACATCCTGGTGGAACTCACTGTAGAGCAAGGCACTGGTCTGGAAACAGTAAAGAACGAACTCCAGATTGTGCCTACAATGGCAAAAACAGGACAGATGTTGCGCCTGACATCACCTGAAAGCGGATTGCTGCAAGTCTTCGACGTGCTCGGAAGAGAAGTGCGTCATCAGAACATACCGTCAGGTGTGACGCCTATCCGACTCTTCCAGGCAGGCAACTATATTGTGCAATTAATCACAAGTGAGTCAATTCTCACTCAACGAATAATAATAACAAACTAAAACTAATTAACAATAATTATTAACAAAAAACATTACAACATGAAAAAGTTCTTACTTTTAATGACAATGTTTGTCGCTTCATGGGGCTTGATGGCTCAGACTAACCCCTCTGCCAGCGAGCTCCAGCAAAACTCCATCGAGTTCAACTGGACTGGTGGTAACGAGCAGTCAAGCGGCACACAATGGTACAAAGTAGACCTCTCTGTGGTTCCCGCTGGGGAGAACCTGATGTTGTTTCTGGACAACCTTACCTCCGAGGCTGCTACCATCACCGTACGTGTGGCACTCGTAACTGGTACTACTGCCCAGATACAAAACGATGCTACTACCACCAAGACCATCGATCCCAATCGCTTGTATGCGAAAGAGATCGCTCACAACTTGTTTGGTAATATGCAGACCGTGTATGTTGAGCTTACTACCAACAAGCACGTTCACTTCTACGTTGAAGGCGTTGAGCCCGGCGAGAAAGATGTGGCTTGCTTGAATGGAGTCGAATTCAACCGTGCCGGAACAACACATCAGGCTGGAGAGAAAGTTTGGTACAAAGTTGATCTGAGTGATGTTGCTGCCAACACTGCCAAGTCTATCAAACTTACAGTGAAGAACAACGGCAATAGCGCAGCCAATGCCCAAGTGGGCTTGAGCTTCGATTGCCCGAGTACCGGTATCACCAACAAACAAGTCAACTTCAGTGCCGGCGAAACCAAAACAAAAACCTTCGAGCGTTCCTACATCGACATGATTGGTTCCGACGGAATGGTTTATGTTTTGCTTCAGTGCAATCAGGAACTCTACATTACCGCTGAGGTAGTGGATGCTCCTATCCCAAGCGAGTATTACTGCGTGGACGGAGATGTAGTGAATCTGGAACTTGACCATCTGTATCAGCATGCTGCTGGAGCACAGGTTTGGTACAAAGTTGACCTCTCGGAAATCAATGTTAAGCGTCAGATGCCTGAGGTTACCATCGAAAACAAAGGCAATGCTACTGCCAAGATCGACGGTGTGCTGATCTATTTTGCCGGAGAGTCTGCTCCATGTCAGCAACCTGCTTCCGCTACCCGCAGCATCTCAATTGAAGGTGGTTCTGCAATGGTTCGTGAAGTACAGCGCAACATGATTGAGGCTGCTGCCGAGAAGTATCAGTATGCTTACATCCGCGTGACCAGCAACAATGCTTTCGGATTCATCGCTCGTATGAAAGAGAATGCAGCCGGTACACAGTGCTTGAAAGCTATCGACTTCGACTGGGAGAACGGTAACGTACAGTCTGGCGAGACCACCGTATGGTACGCAGTGGATATGTCGCCTGCTCGCGATGCTGACGAAAAGATGGATATCGTTATCACTGTTGAGAACCTCAGTCGTTCGGCTTCTACTTGCACAGCTCAGATTGCTACAACATGTCCTTGCGACGTAACACAAGACATGACTCGCACTATCCCCGCTGGAGAAGCTCCGCAGAAGACTATCAACTATTCGCTCTGGAGTGCAATAGCTTCCGACACTGTTTGGGTTGGATTCACCACCAGTCAGAATGTACATATCTATGCTGATCTCGCTCCTATAGCTCCGTTCGACACTATCTATGAGTGCGAAGATGCTATCGAGTTCGACTGGGACAACGGTCATCTGCAGGCACCTGACACCAATGTTTGGTACAAAGTGCCAATCTATAAGATTCTCACAGAGGCTAACTCGCACAACCAAGTGCCCGAAATCACTGTCACCAACCGTGGCAACGGCACTGCTACCGTATTTGCAGAGATGTCGTTTGAATGTCCTGTAACTTCCGAGATGCAGAACCGCACCGTTACAATTGCTGTAGGTGACAAATACGTGAAATCGCCTACTTTGGACCTTATCAACAGCATCGATCCTGAATACGAATACATCTATTTCCGTGTTCACTCCACTCAGGAGATATCCATCGAGGCTAAATTCAAATACGAAGAAGAAGGTAAGTATTGTAGCACTGCTGAAGAGTTCAACTGGACTCTCGGTGTCGACTATGTCGCTGCAGAGCCTTACTGGTATGTAGTAGATGTTTCAGAAGCACGTGCAAACGAGAAGGATATCATCGTTACGATGAAGAATCCTAACAATACTTCTGTTGAGGTTACAGGTGAGATCACTATCGAGTGCCCAATCGTAAGCGGTACAGTATCTCGTCCTTATACCATCGCTGCTAACTCATCAGTAGAAAAGAAGATCACTTATGCTGCTCTCTATGCTCTCGGATCCGATATCGTTTATGTGCGCATCACTGCTGCACAAAACCTCCACTTCGATGCTCAGATCGTAGACGACAATACAACAGAGACCAATATCTGCCAAAGCGAAGATATCGAGTTTATCGACTTCGATTGGGAGAATGGTCATGTACAAGCAGCTGGAACTCAGTGGTATCGCGTGAAACTCGATACTCTCCGTGCTGAAATGGTTCCCGTTGTTACTGTTGAAAACCTCGGTAGCGGAGAAACCGAAGTTCGTGGCGAAGCTGCATTCAAGTGCGATGTCAAACTTGAGTCAATGATGGGCAAGACTATCATCCTTAACGGACCTGGCGATGAATGGACACGCGCTGCTGAAAAGAGCGAGATGGCTCTCATCGATTCTACCGCTGAATATGCTTACATCCGCGTTACTACTACCGATTCCATCCGATTCAATGGTGGTCTGGTTAACCCGAATGTTGGTGACGAATGCTACCATGCTATTGACTTCGATTGGGAGAACGGTCATATCCAGAATGGCGGTGACTCACTTTGGTATAAGGTAGACCTCAATTATATTAAAGAAGGTTCTACTCAGGCTGTCACCGTTGGAACAAAGAATCTCGATGGATTCTCTGGTACTGTTTATGCTGAGTTCTACTTCACTTGCGAGGACACTGTATCTTTCGAGAAGTATGAATACACTCTTGCAGGTGATGCTCGTCGTGAGATTGAACTCGGAAGAGAACTCTTCACCAGCATCGATGCGACAGAAGTCCTCATTCTTCTCTACACCGACCAGCAGGATAGCATCTACGCTCGTCTGCATCAACCCGAAGAACCCGCACTCATCGAAGGTTGCGCTGAAGCTGTCGAAGCTCCTCTCAATGTAATCATCGATCATGCAGCTGGAGGTCAGTGGTATTATCTCGACATTGCCAACATCAAGGCAGTCGACGATAATGGCGAGACCTACACCAAGGGTGATGCTCTGGTTGAGATATGGAACAGTGATTTCGAGAACAACATCACAACATCTATTGCTTGGGATTGCCCGGCAACCGAAAAGATGCTCGATAAGACCATCACACTCGATCCTGATAATAGCGAATATAGCCATACCGTGGCTCGCTCGCTTATCGACAACATCAATAAAGATATTCTCTACTTCTACGTAACCGCTGACGAGGATATGAAGTTCCGTATCTCTATCGAAGATCTTCGCGGTACTTCATGCCTCAATCCTATCGAATACGATTGGGAGAACGGCAATACTCACCCGGGTGACAACTCGCTCTGGTACAAGATCAGTCTCGATACTCTCAACACTGAGTACGCTAAGGACAAAGACCTGAAGATTACCGTTGTTAACCTGGCTGACGTTGAAACTGAAGCTACTGCTGTAGTAATGCAGGGTTGCGGTGAGAACGATACTCTCGGTGTTGCAGAGCGCACATTGATGCCTCTCGATACACTCAGCAAGGAGATAAGCCATGTTGTAATCGACAGTATCCTCCAAGGAGAGCCTATCTACGTTTATCTGACATCTTCTGAAAACGTTTATCTGCATGCCGAACTCATCGGTAAGATGGAGAAGTATATTGTTGATACCACTATCGTCGATACCATCTGCGATGGTTCTATCTACTATTCATACATCGCTAACGGCGACAGCGTGGCTCACCTCATCTCGTCAGAAGAAATCAGCGAATTCCCTGTAACATGGACCGATACTATTCCGTTCATCTACGACAATGTTCAGGATGCTGACTCTTTGATCCACTACGAGATTCATTTGATGTCCATGCCTAAGGCTCCCGGATTGGAAGAACTGCCACTTACATTGTATTGTGGTCGTGCAATGGACTTCTCGGATGTCAACGACTCGAGTATTAACTACTTCTATATGAACTCGGCCGACACAGTAGCAGATGTGCTGCCTGAGACTCTCAAGTGGGAGTACTACGATCCCGAAACCGAAACAATCAAACCTGTCACCGAAGACAAACTTGGTTTCGATGAGAAGCAGATCGTGCTTATCTATAGCATCGAGACTTCTTGCGGCGACATCATCGGTAGCGACCAGTTCGGTACTGCTGTAGAACTCGACACCACCTACATCCATCGTGATACAATCGACATGACTTTGTGCGAGGGTGAGTCGGTTATGATCGGCGACAAAGAACTTATCGTTACGGCTGACACTACCGTAGTAGATAGCTTCATCGTTGTTGACTGGGATTCTCAACTCCATCAGGATGTCGACTCTATCATCACCTACAACCTCTCGGTTTGGAAAGCTCCTGAACTCATCACCACCTTCGAGCAAGAGGATATGCCTGTAGCTCAACTTGGTAAGGCTGTTGATGTTGAGAATGCTACTGAAGTTATTCTTCAGGATATTGCCGATCAGCAGGAGACTGACGAGATGATAGTTCAAACTGCTGACACTGTTTATTGGCAGATAAAGAATGATAACGGTTATGCAGATCTGTATGATGATCATATCGATTCTGTTGAGACTGTTACACTTCGTTATCGCATCTATAGTTCTGTTTGCGACACCTTCTTCCTGAGTGAAGATATCGTTGTAAACACTCTGCCGAAAGACTCTATAGTTGAAACCATCATTGACACAGTTTGCTACAACTATCTGTATCCTACTCACGATCATCCGGAGGGAATAGCAATCACCGATTCCATCACTATCCGTGAGCGCTTCAGTTATGCAGCATCCTACGATCAGGATATCGACAGCGTTTATATCTATAAGGTATATGTATATCAGGATTATGCTGCTGAGACCCTTACACCTATCGATGTTCAACTTGGTGCAATCCTCGGTTATGAAGATGCTGAAGAAGAACTCATCCAGAAACTTCAGGCTCAGAATGATGCCGATCCTCTCAAGGTTTCTTACGATGGCATCGAATGGACTGCAGAAGGCAATGGCTTGAATGAAGACAACCGCGTAGTTTCGCGTGATGCTATAGTTGTTAAATATAGTGTTTACACCAGTTGCGAGAATTCTGTTCTCGAAGGTGAAGTTGTTGTTAATATTCTCGATCCTGACTCGGTAATGGCAGAACCCGTAGTCGATACCGTTTGCGTAAACGGAACATTCGATAGTCGTCTGGAGACCGGCAAGGTTATTACCGAAACCACCGAATGGACAGAGCGTATTGAACTCGCTGATCAAACCGACGAGAGCAAGTGGAAAGACTCGGTTTATGTATATCAGGTTTATGTTTATGAAGCTCCTGCTGCTGTAGAAGTTTCCACTCTGCCTACTGCTTCTTGCGGTAAGCCGGTTGTTGTTGAAGAAGCTACCGCTGCTCTTCTTGATGCATTCGCTCCAGAAGGATTGGCTGCTCCTGTCGACAGCATCGCATGGCAGATCAAACTTGATGCCGATTGGACTGACCTCACTGAAGAAGCTCTTGATACACGTATCCCGACTGTTGATCTCCGTTATAAAGCTTACACCGTTTGCGATGATGAGATCATAAGCGATCCTATTACTATCTCAGTGGCTGACGACTGCGTTGAGGAGATCGAAGAGATCACCGATACCGTTTGTGCTAACGACAAGTATCAGACTCGTCTGCAGGAAATCACCGTTACTGAGTACATCGAAGTGGCTGATACCGTGATGGTTGTTGGTGAGGACGGCAATAAGTTCGACTCTATCTACAACTACATCATCTACGTTTATACTCCTGTTGAACTCCCGGCTGCTGAAGATGTTGATCCGCTTCCTGAAGCTGTCTGCGGCGAAGAACTTCGCGTCGCTGACGCTGTTGAGGCTTTGAAACTTCTCTTCACTGAAGATCCTCTCACCGAACCTGTTGATACCATCACATGGGAAGTTAAACTCTCTGGCGACTATGAGGCTGTAACCGATCAAACTATGCCTTCAACCCTTGAGAATGTTCAATTGCGCTACACTGTTGTTGGCCAGTGCAACACTCAGTCGGCTGAACTCACTGTTCCGGTTGAACATCCCAACTCTCTCAATATGCCTGAAAAGTATCCGCAACAAGAAGCTGTAGAGAAATACGAGGGATGGTTGCTTATGATCAACTATCTCAAACTCAGTGAGCATGTGGCTACACTCGGTTGGGAAGTTACAGAACAAATGGTTACCTGGTATAAGGTGAACGGTGAACCCGATATCATTACAGAAGACATCGCCGACTTGGCTGATGATTCAGTTGGTATTGGTTACTACTACACTGAAGATGTTATTCTCAATCCTGGTGATATCTATTATGCTGTAATCGAAGCTCCTCTCGGTGAGGGTGACGATTGCGGTGGCTCGATGTTCACCAACCTGCTGACTATACAACAAGGCCCGACACCGCTCGGTCTTGCTCCTAACATTGTCAAACCGGGTGATAATATGTACCTAACCGGACTTGATAGAGACGTTGAGTACAATATCGCTGTTTACGACCTTACAGGTATTCGCATCGAATCCTTCAAGGCTGTCGACACCGAGTCGTACACAATCCAGGCTCAATCAACTGCCGGATACTATATGGTACAAGTAACTTCGGAGAATGAAAGTGTACGTCCTGAAACCTTCAAATATGTTGTTAAATAATTAGAAAGGAGGAACGATTATGAAAACTATTATGAAAACTACAATTGCTATCGTAGCATTGCTATCTTCCTCTTTTGCAATGGCACAGGAGGGAACGAAGGCATCGGTTTCATTCAACGAACTCGAGTTGGGCGACTCTGTTATGATCAAGAAAGAAGAGATAACCCGTTACCTTACCGGCGAGAAACCTTCCACTTGGGTATATGGAAAGAAGTTCGAAGTTATGCAACTTGGAACCAAGCGTTTTCCAGAAGGTGTACTCTTGAAACCTATCGTTTCTTGGATTGGCGCAGAGTTCTTGTATCTTCCCGAACCTAAAGAGGAAGAAAAAACTCCCGCTATTCCTGAAAAGAAAGAACAGAAACCCGCAGGAGGTGAAGAAAATGAAGGTCAAGAGGGTACTGACGAGAATGTTCAGCCTCAAGACACTACCCAAGTTCAGGACACTACTCAGGTTCCGGATACCACTCAGGCAAAAGCACCCGAGAAAGCCGAGGGTGGAGTGGTTTACAAACCGGAAGAAGTGGAGATGAAGCAGAAAGATCCACAAACCAGAGGTTTCCATCGATTCTCTATTGGCGTGCGTGGCGGTCTCGCATCACTCATGCACCACAACGAGGAAGAAATGGGTCCATGGAAACTTGGATTCGACGTTCTGCTCGACCTTCAGTATGCTTACTATTTTGCTCATCGTCAGGATAAAAAGATCAATCATGGTATCCTCACAGGTCTCTCGTTCGGATATTCTCGTTCGCCTATCAGCAATGATATCGACAGCGAGTATCAGATAACTGGCGACGAAGGTGAGACCATCGACTATCATATCCAGGCAGAGCGCGTAAGTGAGAAAGACGGTCAGTTGCAAATAGAAGTACCGTTGATGTACTCCATGCTGATGGACAATGGATTCTTCCTCAACATTGGTCCTAAATTCATGATGCCCGTTTATACACATTACAACCAGACAATCACCGATCCACACGTAAGCGCTTATTTCGAAGATATGGGCGTTACCGTTACCGATGAGGTGATCACCGGTTATGTAGATGACGATGGTATGCATACCAAAGGTCAGTGGGGCAAGAAGAAAACCAAAATCAGTGTTATGGTTACTGCCGAACTCGGCTACGAGTGGAAACTCAAGAGTGGTAACTCGCTTGGATTGGGCGTCTATGCAAACTATGCTCCTTGGAACTCGTTTAAAAACGATACTGAGAACAATAGTCTCATCTCGGTTACTCCTCCGTCGGGTGATACTCCTGCTGGAGCTGCTGATATCCTTTCCGCTACCGATACCTATACTAAAGGTATGAACTATTTCGACGGTGGTTTGAAGTTGGTTTACCACTTCAACTTCCCTGTTTACAAATAATCAGGTTAGCGTGTAAATAAACAGAGGCTGTCCTTTCGGGCAGCCTCTGTTGTTTTCATATATATTATATAATCTGTAACCTGTAATGTGTAATCTATAACTTATAGATTGAGTATCGCACCAATCTGTGCCTGCACTGCAGTGGAGTTGCTCACAAGTGGCAGTCTGAGTACATTCTGAATCAGTCCTTGCTGAGCTAGCACTGTCTTTATGCCTGCTGGATTGCCTTCCTTGAATAGTAAATAGATCAGTCGTTGATAGTCCTCCTGTAGTTGTTGTGCTTTGCCATAAGTGTTATGCACAATCTCGCGGAAATCTTCGGGGAAAGCATTGCTTGCCACGGATATCAGTCCGTTGGCACCTGCCTGCATCAGTGGATAGGCTATACCGTCATCACCAGAGATGATAAGCATCTTCTGCCTGCGGGCATCCATGTCTCTCATCTCTATCAGCGTCTTTATCTGTTCCAAATTGCCGGAAGCTTCTTTTATTCCGATAATCTTTTCAGGATGTTGGTCAAATAGTCTGATCACCGTCTCTGGCAGCATGTTCACGCCTGTTCTGCCTGGTACGTTGTATAGAATCACAGGCAGTGGAGATGCCTCGGCAATTGCGCTGAAATGCAAAAATAGTCCTTCTTGTGAGGGCTTGTTGTAGTATGGACAAACACTCAGAATGGCACTATAGCCCTCCAGATCGGTTTTCTTTAGCATCGAGAGCACTGTGGAGGTGCAGTTCCCTCCCATTCCTAGCACTAGTGGCAAGCGCCCTGCAACTTCCTCTACCACAAATCTGCTCACTCTTTTCTTCTCCGACTCAGTCATGGTCGCGGCTTCCCCTGTTGTCCCAAGCACCACTATGTAATCAGCGCCACCTGCTATCTGCTTCTCTAGCAGCGTCTCCAGCGACTTGTAGTCAATGCCATAGTTTTCTTTAAAAGGTGTTATCAAGGCAGTGCCAAGTCCGCGTAGTGATTTTGTTTCAGTCATTTGATTTTATGTTTTTTAAGTAATGAAGTATCTGATCAAATAGGAATGCGGGATCCGTCTCTTCGTTGGTCATAACCATGAAATCGGATAGATATGGTTCCTCTGTCTGTCTCCCTGCTTTGAATTCGGCATCTGCAAATAGCATTAGATAGCGCAGTGGTAATACATCATTCAGACTTAGGTCTATCACAACATCGAAATGTATGTGCGACAAGTCTCTTAAGTGTATCTCCTTCGGCTTGTGAAACAGATTGGTGTCTCTTCTCGACAATATCCTGTAGTCGCGAAGTATTGCCGAGAGAGCATTCTTCGAATCCACATATCCCCATGCTGTTACGTCTTTACCTTGTTGTTGTAGTTCTTTCACCAATTGCTTTATTTGTAGATTCTTCTCAGTAATATCGCTTTCGAAAAGCAATAGCACACTCTTCACGTTTTCCCATTCCGGGAAAGCATGCCTCTGACGCTTATGTTTGCGTCGGTAGTAGTTAAATATGCGTTCCGATAAATTCATATACGTAACGGTTTGTGCTTGTTAACTCTTTTCCCCAATCAATTCCCTGAATTCCTCTTCCGACATTATCTGTACTCCCAATTGTCGAGCTTTTTCCAACTTCTGCGGACCCATATTCTCTCCGGCAAGAATAAAACTTGTGTTTTTGCTTACTGAACCTGTGTTCTTGCCTCCGTGTTTTTCTATGAGATCTTTGTATTCGTCTCGACTATGATGCATGAAAGTGCCGGAAATCACTATAACCTTGCCCTCTAGTATATTGGTTGATTCTCCTTCCGTCTCGGTGCTTGATGATTCCATCTGTACTCCTGCTTCGCGCAGTCGCTCTATTATGCTGATGTTGTCAGGTTTGCTGAAATACTGATGTATACTCTCCGCAATCTGGATTCCTACATCTTCCACTTCTGTCAATTCCTCTGTTGTGGCATCTCTCAGCATGTCTATCGATTTGAATCTGCGAGCAAGTTTTTTAGCTGTAGTTTCGCCAACCATACGTATTCCGAGAGCAAACAGAACTCTGCTCCACGCTACGTGTTTGCTCGCTTCTATTCCATCCAGAATATTCTGTGTCGCTTTCTGTTGGAAACCTTCCAACGCCAGTATCTTGTCATATTCCAGATCGTATAGGTCTGCTATATTCTTGATCATCCCCTTCTCAAAGAAAAGATCTATGGTTTCGCTGCCGAGTCCGTCTATGTTCATAGCTTTCCTGGCAACAAAATGCTCTATTTTTCCTTTCTGTTGCGGTGGACAGCCGTCTTCGTTTGTGCAACGCCATGCCGCTTGTTCGGGGTCTCTCATCAACTCCGAACCGCATTCCGGACAACGGGTGATGAACTGGAAAGTGCTTCTTCCCTGTGGGGATTGGGTGGAGTCCTTTCCCGTTATCTTTGGAATAATCTCTCCTCCCTTCTCAACCCATACCATATCACCTTCTTGTATCCCTAATTGTAGGATGAAGTCTTCGTTGTGCAACGTCGCTCTGCTCACCATGGTGCCGCTTAGTTGTACAGGTTCCAGATTGGCAACAGGTGTCACCACTCCGGTTCTTCCCACTTGATAGGTGATTTTCTTCAGCAGCGTCAGTTGCTTTTCTGCAGGGAACTTGTATGCTATTGCCCAACGTGGAGTCTTGGCGGTGTATCCAAGTTGTTTTTGAAGTGCCAGGTTGTTCACTTTTAGCACTATTCCGTCCGTGGCAACCGGCAGGTTCTTGCGTTCTGTATCCCAATATTCGATAAATTTCATTATATCGTCTATCGAACTGCATACTCGTATTGCCTCTGAAATCTTGAATCCCATTGCTCTTGCTGCCTCAAGACAACCGTAATGAGTATCCGACGGGAGTTCTTCTGACAACATATAGTATAGATATGCATCCAAACCTCTTTTTGCCACGATTCGTGGATCTTGTAATTTCAATGTGCCGCTTGCCGCATTCCGAGGATTGGCAAACAAAGGCTCTTCATTCACTTCGCGTTCTTTGTTCAGTCTCTCAAAACTCTCCCAAGGAAGCAATATCTCTCCGCGAATCTCAAAACTCTTGTTTTTGTATGTCGATTCAGTAATCTTCCACGGTATACTGCTTATCGTCTTTACATTTTCTATCACGTCATCTCCTCGTGTTCCGTCTC
>JAEEGL012073217.1_pt1 | contig 23107 bp, 14 predicted proteins | sample 9134231 | NCBI WGS metagenome assembly JAEEGL01 (sample SAMN16246548, study PRJNA631951) | gut metagenome | biome: gut microbiome; feature: rumen; material: fiber-attached | host: Bos | place: Iran: Karaj | collected 2018-10
AACGCGAATGAGTTTTTGACACTTTTTCGGGAAAAAATGGAAAATTTCTTGCGTCTGGCTGTTGCGTAAACTACCATTGCGCAAGGGTATGGAGCACCGAACGGCGGTTGTTTCAACAACCGCCGTGAGCCGACCGCAGCCTGCCGATTTGGCAGGCGAGGACGGTGAGGGCTACTGAAGTGCGGAACACCCGTCGAGCCAGTTTTGTAAGAGGGACGGTCAGTTTATCTGACCTATCCGCGGACAAAACTGGCTAGGTCGGCGAAGCCGGCCGTCGTGCGCCCGTAATATAAAAAACAAAAGATATTCCAAAATTATGTGCCAGAATGGACAGAAACATATAAATTGCTGTATTATGGCATAATGGAAATAAAGGCAGTCGCTTTCGATATTGATGGAACATTGTACTCAAATGCAAGATTGTACGCGAAAATTGCGCCTTTTTTCTTAAAAAACTTGCCTTTTTTCGTTAAATACAACAAAGTCCGGAAAATTTTGCACAGGACAGGTCCCTTGCCCGATTTTTTTGAGTATCAGGCACGGCTTCTTGCGGAAGAAATGATGGTGTCGGCTACAGAGGCAAGAAATAAAATAGATGAGATTGTATATCACGGACTTACGCGGTATTTTGACGGATTAAAATCTTATCCGTATGTGTACGAGACTTTCGAGGCGTTCAAGAATGCTGGCCTGAAGCTTGGTATTTTGTCCGATTTTCCTCCCCGGCAAAAAGGCGATATTTGGGGAACTATGCCGCTTTGCGATGTCGTTATGGGGTCAGAGGAATGCGGGGCTCTTAAGCCTTCTTCCTATACATTCGGCGTATTGGCGCAAAAACTGGGTGTTCCTGCCAATTCTATTCTATATGTGGGCAACAGCGTGCGTTCTGATATCCGTGGTGCAAAAAATGCGGGTATGAAAACAGCGTATATTCTGCCTTGGTGGAGAAAAATCTTACATTTACCGCTAAAAGAAGCAGATATTTGCTTCACAAACTATCGCCAATTGCAGAAAATTGTGTTACAGTAGAAAAAGGAAGTGAAGCTGATTTCAAAAATAGGTCGGTGAGATTTCAATTTTATATGAGCGACATATTTGAATAGGTTTTTTGCTTCTTTATAATATTATCGAAAAAGCATTCTTGGGTGGGTTAAAATGTTTTTGGATATTGTTACGATGGCGGTATGTCTTGCAGCGCTGTTCATTTTCAGACAGCTCGATAAAAAGAACCGTTCTATTGAGAAAGTAAAAAAATTCACTGACAAAGTTTTTTCAGATTTTGACACGTATTTCAACGAGAAAAGCAAGGCCATGCAAAATTCGGGCGCAGAGCTTGCGACTGCCCAGAGTGAGGCTGTTGCGGCAATCAAGCGTCTTGAGAAAATAAAGCAGGAGACAGAGGAGCATCTTGCCGGGCTTGATCAGACGAATTCTGCCGTTGTTGAGATTCAGGACCGCATCAGCAAATTTGACAGCGTAATCAAAGATATCATAGAAATGACAGGAACGGCGGAAGAAAATATGCTCCGCCTGCAGAACGAATCACGTTTCCTTGATAAGACTGCAAAAAGAATCCAGACGCAGAAAGAATTACTTGAAAGCATAGAAGAAAAAATACCCGCCATTACTGCTGAATTCGACAAATCGAACGAAAACCACCTTAAGGAACAAAGCGATAATCTTCGGACATATTTGGAGACAACGAAAGACGAACTTAAAAATGGCACAGAAGAGGCGATACGTAAAAATACCGAGCTGCTTGAGGTAATTCAGAATACATACGAAACTGCATTTACTGCGGCTTCTGAAAAAGCAGGTGATATTGAGGCGGAAGCTTTCCGTAAGATGCGCGAGGAAACAGATGCTGAAGTGAAAAGCTGTAGCGAAGCCCTTAATGCAGAAATAGCAAAATTCAAGCAGGAGTCGAAACAGCTTTTTGATGAGCACAAGGCAAGCACAATTTCTACTGCAGACGCTATGAAAAAAAGTCTTTCAGCACGTTTGGACAAGATGGAGCAGCGTGTTGAGAACGCCGTACAGAAGGCTTCTGATAAGACGGATGCTGTAATCAACAATGCGGAGGCAAAGCTTAATAATGCGGTTTCCAGTGTTGAGCAGCGGACTGATGAGGTTTTGGCAGATGTTACGAAGCGGACTGATGAGGTCGTTTCTGCGGTTGAGCATAAAACAGAAGAAACGCTTGCCGGTGTCGTTGAGCGGACTGACAGCGGTGTTTCTGATGTCCGAAGTAAAAATGATGAATCAATTGCTACAGTAAAGGCAGAGATAACGACAAACCTTGAGAAATTGCGTGCGGATGTTGAGCAGTTCCTGCAGAAAATTAAAGACGAAACTTCTGAAAAGACAGCCGGTTGTACGGATTCGCTTGTTGCAGATGTTAATGCTTTCAAAACAGAAACAGAAAACAAGCTTTTTGCTTTCCGCAATGAGGCCGATGACGCACTTAAGTCTGCTCGCAGTGAAGCACTTGAAAACATTGAGTCTGTGCGGAGTGAAGCTGCTACGAATCTTGTGGATGTTAAGAACGAAGCTGTGGATAAAGCAGAATCTATTCGTCGCGAGGCAGTTGATAGAATTGAAGCTGTCCAAAGAGAAGCGGCAGAGAGGACAGAAGCTGTCCAGCGAGAAGCCGCAGAGAAGATTGCCGCAGTTCAGGCAGAAGCAGCAGAGAATACTGCGAATGTACGGCAAGAAGCACTGGAGCACATTCAGTCTGTTCGGGCTGAGGCTGCGGAAAAAATTGAAGCAGTTCAGCGCGAGTCTTCGGAGAATATCACCACGGTACGTCGGGAAGCTGTGGAAGGTGTTGCTGCCGTCCAAAAAGAAGTTTCGGAAAGCATTGTTGCAATGCAGACTGGCACTGCTGACGGTATTGCTCGGCTTAGGGCTGAAACCGAAAACGATATTGCCGGTATACGCAAAGAATCTGCGGACAAGCTTTTTGCCCTTAAACGCGAGACTATGGACGGCATTGCTTCGTTGCAGACAGGAATGTCAGCAGCTTTTGCCGTGCTCAAAAACGATACAGAAAGCGGCATTAACGGACTTAAAAACTTTACGAAAGACGAGCTTGCAGAAATCCGCAAAACAACAGGGAAGCAGCTTGCCGACATACAGGTTGAAATCCAGGAGAATGTGGACGCGCTTGGCAGTGGTGTGAACTCTGATATGGCAAAAGCTCGTGAGCAGAATAATGTTATTATTGAGCAGATTAGGAATGAGATTGCCGAGCAGATAGTAAATCTTAAGGAAATGACACAAAACACAATTTCCTCTTTCAAGACTGAAATAAACGTCACTCTTGCATCCTTGAAAGAAAACTCAGAACAGCAGCTTGCTTCATTAAAGGAGAATTCCGATACTGCGATTGCTTCATTGCGGCAAGATTCCGAAAATAAGCTGGCTTCGGCGCAAAGCGAGGCAGAGACGCGGGCGCAGCAGCTGCGTGATGAGACTGTTGCTTCTATTGCGGATATTAGCGGTGAGGCAAAAACCTCTGCGGAAAAATTGCTTTCTGAGCTGTCAGATTTGGAAACTGTCGTCCGCGAGAGGGCAAGGTCGCATGAAACTTCTGTTGATACTGAATTTACGACGTTACTTGAAGATTTGCGGTCGAAATTCACAAATCAGTTGACCGAATTTAATGTTGAGTCAAAGTTGATGCTGTCTAATCTTCAGACAGAGGTTCAAGAAAAACTTGATGAAATACGTCAGGAAACTGTGTCGCTTTCTAGGGAAGTTGAGAACGGGGCTCAGCAGCAGCATTCTGCAATTGAGGAGATGCTTAAAAGTGCGGATTCTCGTTATGAACAAATTGCCGCCGACAATTCACGTAAAGCAGAAGAGCTTACTCGCAGCATTGAGGAAAGGACCGGTGAAGTGCATCAGACTCTGGCAACTCGTACCGGAGAGCTTGATAATGAGATAGATGAGAAAACATCGACGCTCAACAAAATGCTTGAAGAGAAAACTGGAATTCTTGGAAAAACGATAGACAGCCGCACGGACGAATTGAGCCGACTTCTTGCGGACAGAACCGGCGGCATGGAACAGGCGATTGAGTCTCGTACTGATGAGCTTAGCCGGCTTTTGACTGACAAAACGGACAGCATTGACAACGCAATAGATTCACGGACAGGTGAACTTTCCAGAATGCTTGAGGAGCGTGCGGAAGAGCTTGATAACGCAATCGTAAACCGTACGGACGAGCTTTCCAAAAATCTTGCTTCTCGTGCCGAAGAGCTTGATGGCGAGATTGATGCCCGTACCGGCGAACTGAATCGTATTCTCAACGAGAAAAATGATGAATCACGTTCGCTCATAGAATCCTTTAGGTTGAACTTTGACGAGAATTCGAATCAGCTTTTGGGAACAGCGAAAGATACTCTGGACAAAATGGTTCAGGATTGCTCTGTGCAGATGTCAGAAATTCATCAGCGGAGTTCCGATATCGAAAAACAACTTGACGAACTCGTGCAAAACACCGAAAAGTTCAGGGCTGAGTCTGACGCAGAGCTTAACGCTCTAAAAGCGATTATTTCTGATACATCCTCTGAGTTGCGTTCTGCGGTTTCAAGCACATCTGATGAAGTTCACGGGTGTGTAGAGAATACGGAGGCTGAGCTCAAGGCAACTGTTACCGATGCGCTTGAACGCTTTAAGGCCGTCGCGCTCAAAACAGAGAAATCCCTGAACTCTGTGATGGAAGAGACAGAAGCTCGTCTTACAAAGTCCGTTAATGATATGGTTTCTGCAGAAGAAACGCGCTGTACGGAATCAGTTAATTCGCTTTCTAATCGTGTTGATGGAATAGTGGATAAAATTGAAACTGATGTTACGAATAAGACGCAGGAACTTTCTACCGAAACAGAAAAACATATATCAGTTTTACGGGAGAAAGTGGAATCTGTTGTTTCTAGTACAGAGAATGAGCTTGTCGCACGAACTGCCGCTGAACATAAGCGTTACGAAGAGATTATGAGCAAAATTGAAGCCATGGTTAAAGAACGCAGTGATGGCATAAACGCAGTGTTGGACAAGGCGTTGAAAGATACGACGGCCGTTTATTCGGAGCGCGAGAAACTGCTATTTGCGGAACTTGATGAGAAACTTGAGGAATATAAGAAAGATTCTTCATATCGTCTTGGTCGGCTTGATGAGGCAACTGCAGAAATTGAAGGATTGGAGCAAACTCTGCGCACCAGTATAGACAATGCTGCGCTTCGTGCGGATGCGGAATTTGCCAAGTATGTTCAAAAACAACAGCAAGTCCAGGCTAATTTTGTGCAGGAAATGACTACGCAGGCAGATACCGTATCTTCAAAAATGCAGACTCTTGAATCATCGCTGAATGAGCTGAAAGAGAAGGCTTATGACAATGTTTCTGAAAAGCTTAAGCTTTTTGAGGACGACTTCTTCCGTGATCTTGCAAAACGCAGTGATTTAATAGATGAAAACATCAATCAATGGAAGACTGGCTTTGACAGCCGGCTTTCTGGCATGGCGGATGATTACGAACAGTCACGGCGCACTCTTGAAAGCCAATATAACGAAAGCCTGAAAGAGCGTCTGACTGCGGTTCAAAATAAGTTCCGTGAGCAGACAGTCCGCCTTGAAGAGCTTGTCAAAAACTCCGAGAAGATGATTCAAGAGCGCATTGGAGCGACAGAGCTTACAATCCGCTCATTCTTTGAGCAGCAGCGTGTTGAGATGGAGAACTCCAGCAATGCAGCGAGCGAGTTCTTGCAGAAAGAACTTGAAGCTCAGAAAAGCTCTGCTGACGAGATGCTTAAGAAATACGAGAGGGAACTTACAGCGCGTCTTGAATCGCTCGCTCAGGATGTCAGCAATGCGCAGGAAAAAACGGACGATTCGTTATCAAACGTGTTCAATGATTTTACATCATGGCGTGATCGCATGAACGCGCAGTTTGATGAGTCTAAGGGCTTGTTCTCGGAAAAACTTGACAGCCTGAACAAGAACGCGAACGATCTTATTGCGCAAGTTCAGCAAACGTTTGAGACTGATCTTGTCGAGTTTAACAGAAAACGTGACGAAGACCAGAATGCATCCGAAGCTCGCGTGATGGAGTTACAGCAGACTGTAAACAATGCGATTGCGTCATACGAGGAAAAGAGTAGCGAAGTTATGGAACAGATGCAGCAGGCTTACAACACGATGATTGCAGAGACGCAGCATCGTATAAGTGATACGAACGCAGATTCCGAAAAGAAACTTCGCGAGCTTAAAGCTATGGTTCAGGATATCCGCTCAAAGACAGATGATATTCAGGAAAAGGCGATGCACAAAATCCAGTCTGAGGCGAATGCGTTCAATCTTTCTCTTGATGATTTGGAGAAGAGACTCAAGCAGTTTACGGTTCAGGCACAGTTTATAGATAAGATTGAGGAAATGAAGAACAAGCTTGAGGAGCAGATTAGTACTTTGCGCACAGATTCTGCCAAGTTCGATAATTTCCTTCAAGTTGCGGATAATGTTGAGCAGCATTTTGCGAAAATGCGGAAAATCGAGGAAGAAGTCAACGCAAAAGTTCAGCGGTTCTCCAGTGAGAAGAAGCGCATTGACCTTATGGAAGCTGATTTTAATAATCTTATGGTGCTTTCCAACACGATGGGACAGAAAATTGCGGAATTGCAGAACAGCCACGATGATTTGCAGCTTATCCAGACTGATATACGGAAATTCCAGGATTCGCTTAATGAACTTTCCGGTAAATATGAACGGATTGAAAAGAAGAATCCAGTTCTTGACCAGACGATTCTCAATTTGGACAAGTCATTCGAAAATCTACAGATTTTAGAGAAGAGGCTTGAAAACTGCGACAGCACGATGCAGAAAATCCCTGAGAAACTGAGCGGTTTGCAAGCTGATGTGGCGAAAATCCTGAATGCGGGACCTAGAATCAATTCTGCTGTAGAAAAGCTTTCTTCGCTTGACCACATTATTTCTGAGACAGAGACTCGCATGGAAGATTTGCAGGATTCTCGTGCCCTGATTTCCGCTACGGAAGACAGATTGCAAAAACTTTCGAAAGAGGCGCAGAATCAGGTTAAGCTGCTGCATGATATTGCGAAGGCAAACCAGTCACGGCCGAAGAACGGAACGGAACATGCTCCTCCGATTGGTGTACAGGATAACGTAATAGAACTAGCGCATCAGGGATGGAAGCCTGAGGAAATTGCGAACGCGTTGAAGCTTTCAATTTCGGAAGTAGAGCTGATTCTTGATTATAAGGGCTTGAAATCGTAGTTTGATAGCTTGATATAGAAGATGGGTGACAAAGGCGGGGTTGTTCAACCTCGCCTTTTTTTGTGTTGGTCAGCGCGAGATGAGGCATGTGACCCAAGCTTCTACAGCCTCACCGCGTCCGATTTTTCCAATTTTCTCGCCGGTCTTGGCTTTTACGAAAACGTTTTCTTTCGGGCAACCAAGAACCGTTGCTATGCTTTTGCAAACTTGCTCGCGGTACGGAAGAAACTTCGGTTTTTCCAGAGCGACAACACAGTCTATGTTCTCAACCCGCCAGCCGCCGTCCGACACTTTTTTCCAAGCAGTTCGCAGTAGTTCACATGAATTTGCGCCTTTCCAGCGGTCGTCGGACGGCGGAAAAAGCTCCCCTATGTCGCCAAGACCGGCGGCACCAAGCAATGCGTCCGTTATCGCGTGAAGAAGCACGTCACCGTCAGAATGTCCGTCCTCGCCTTTTTCAAACGGAATTTCAATGCCCCCAAGCATTAGAGGTCTGCCTTCTATAAGACGGTGAAGATCGTAGCCGAGTCCTGTGCGTATGTTCATTGTGCCTCCGGAATTGCTTGTAATGGGCGCAGAAGTTGCGCAGTTCGCTGACACCGGTGCTCTTAAAAGGTCTGCTAAATCTGCGGCGAACGTAATTTTTTTGTTTGCAGGCGAGCCTTTTGAAAGATGAACTGGCGTGCAGTAAGTTGCCCAAACTGTTGTGTCATCGGTACATCCGCTGCGGTTTTCTGCTGCCGCCTTTCTGTGGGCTTCGAGAAGCTTTTCAAAAGCAAAGCATTGTGGTGTTTGCAAGCAGAAAGAGGTACTTCTGTCGATGTACGAGGTGATGGTTTTGTCGTCGCTATCTGTGGCAATGGTGGATTTTGTGCTTGAATCGCTGCTAGAAAAGTCACGGTTGCTATCGACGGTCACAGAGTTGCCGCAAGCTACGGCGAGCGTGTCTGTCGCTGGAACAGCGGGAACCGCAGAGCCGTATTTTTTAGCGGTAACACAAGCGTCTGTTATTATTTCCGAAGTGACCCATGGACGAGCGGCATCATGAATCAGCACGAAATCCACGCCACTCTTTTTATTCGCGCCAAAACGTGAGCTGCCACCACTTTTACCTGTGCCGCACGGACAGGAATCGGCACCGCTCTCGCAAAACGTGGCTATCGTTTCCAGTGCATTCCGTACCGAATCTTGTCTTGTTCTGCCACCTTCCGTGAACAAAACCGGTGTCGCACAAGCCTCTAGCAAAGGCTTTATCCTTGCGTCACAAAAAATAGCCGTTTCTGTCTGTGTTTTTTTATCTTTTGGATATGTTATTACGATTAGTGAAAGGTTTTCTTTTAGAGTATTTAAAAATGCAAAACAGGCAGCAGAAAGAACGGTTCCGTCATTGAACGGCATAAATTCTTTCTTCTTGCCTGTTCCCAGTCTTGTAGATGATCCGGCTGCCGTAAGAACTAGAGCAAACTTACTCGTCGTCTCCGTCATCATCATCTTCTTCATCCATGTCGTCTACACCGCCCACTTCGTCATCGTCCATGAAATCCGAATTCTCGTCATCAAAGTCATCGTCATCGGTAGGAACAATCTTGTTATCCCTTGTAAGACCAAGTGGTTCCAGTTTTGCATGAATAAGAGCCTCAACTTCTTTTGCGGATTTAGAGAGCGCGAATGAAATTTCGTCTTCAAGAAGCTTTTTCGCGGAGTCGTAAAGCTTTCTCTCCAGAATAGGAAGCTCCTTTATCTTGCTTCTGTGGTAAAGACAGCGAACGATAGACGCAATATCCTGAACAGAACCTTTTTTCAGCAGCTCCAGGTTCATTTGATAGCGGAGCTTCCAGTCGGTCGTGACTGGCTCGAATTCCTCGCCTATCATATCAAGGGCTTTCTGCGCCTCTTCTGGTGAAACGATTGCCCTGATGCCTAGTTCTTCACAACGATTAACTGGCACAAGTACCGTCATGTCGGAAACTTCAAGATAAATGACATAGTAAAGAATCATTTCATTCTTGAATTTTCTTTCTTTGATTTCGACAATTTTTCCAACACCCTGGCTTGGATAGACAATCTTTTGGTCAACTTTGAAAGTTGGTTTCGTGTTACTCATATAAATCTATTATACCATAAATTTCGATAAGGGTCAAAAGCATTTCGGATTTATAAATCCCAGTTAGAGAGCGTCGGAACCTGCTCCCTGAAATACATGTATTTGAATGGGTGCATATCAAGAGCGTTCGGGAACCATCCGCCGATTTCCGTCAAATCGATGCAATTTTGGGTAATCAAGTGGCAAAGTGGGAGTAGGATGCCGTCATCAAGAAGAAGTTGTTCCGCTTCGGCAAGCTTTTCGTAACGTTTCACAGAATCTGTGAATGTGTTGGCTTCTTCGATGAGTTTATCAAAATTATCGTTTTTCCAGTTCGATACGTTAAGGTTTGAGTCGCTTTTAAAAAGCTCCAGGAAAGTTATAGGGTCGGAAAAGTCGCCAATCCATGAATAAAGAAAAATGTCGCTCTCTGAATAATCCATATTATAGTATGAAAAAGAATCGACCTTTTGAATATTAAGCTGAACATTCAGTGGCTCCCACGCTTTTTTCAGCTCATTTGCAAGAAAATCAAGTAAATCGCTTTGCGTTATTTGAAAAGAAACGGAAAAACCACCGTCCGGGTAGCCGGCTTCTTCAAGAAGCTCTTTGGAAAGTTCCAGGTCTGTGTCTCCGATGCCTGGAATTGAAGGATAGTCCGTTATTGGAAACACCAGAGTGTCTGCTGGAATATTGAAAATCGTGCGGATATCGTCCCACGGAACGGCTGAAAGAAGTGCGTTTCGCACAAGCGGATTTTCGAGTGGACCACCGTGCAACGAAAAAAACAAATATTGGGTTCCGAACAGAACAGAATCGTATATTGATTCTTGATTGTATATGCCTTCTCCGTTGAAATCGTCAGCTATCCAGTTCACGTCGCCTGTATTGAACAAGTATGTGTTTTCCTTGGGGTCATCAGATATAAGCACTTTTATTGACGGAATATAGACATGATCGGCTCCGTAGAAAAGCGTGTTTTTTGTCATGTGGATTTCTGTTTCTGTCACGGAATCTAGGACGTAAGCACCAGAATATACGTTTTCATTTTCCGATACTGCGCTGAATGCGTGGTGGCACAGTAATCTGTCTAAGTATGTCATAGGGGTCGTAAGCCGCACGGTGAGTTTGTTTTCGTTGACTGATATTTTTACTCCGTCTGCTGTACCTAATCCCTTGCGGTAATCGGCAGCGCCTTTTATGCAGTCCAAAAGCGAGGCGTAGGGGGCATCGGCTCCAAGAGAAAGTAACGAAAGCCAGCTTTCTTTTATTGTTTGAGCTGTTATGGGAGTTCCGTCGCTGAAATAGATGTCATCGCGCATGGTAAATGTCCATGTTTTTTTGTCGCGCGATATTTTATATGAGCTTACAAGTCCTTTTTCAGGTTTTAGCGATATCGGATTGTATGTGAAAAGACCTTCGTACAAAGCGGTAAGCAGTTGCGCCTCAATGCTGTACGAGGATGTATGCGGATTGAGATTAAGATTATTCGCCGATATTGCGACAGTAAGTTCCTTTTGTGTTTCCGCAATCTGTGCGAAAAGCGATGATATGGCCAGCAGTAAAAATATTGTTGCCAGCATCTTTTTTGTGAAATTATACATTTGAGATTCCGAGTTTTTTGAGCTGTTCTTGTTCTTCAACAACAGAGTTATATTCTGCTTTTCTTTGGTTCGTCCTTACAAGCGTATTTTTTATAGCTGTAAGCTCCATTTGTATGCTTTTCATTTTCGTTTTGTTTTCGGGTTGGCACGAAGTTTTGTAGAATTCATTAAGAGCTGTGAACAAAACTAATACATGATGGCATTCAGAAAGCTGTTTTGCAAGATATTCATATATAACGGATTCTTCCTGAGCTTCTAGTTTCATGAAGCCCGGACTTTTCCTGCCGGCAAAAGCTGTATACACACGGATACGGCGTGATACGTCGGTATGAAATTCGTTGTAGTCAACATCTTCGTGTCGTTTTGCCTGAGTAAGCTGGTCTGTAATCGTGAGTGAATAAATGAAAGGCTTTTCCTGTATGCCGAAAGCTTTGCGGAAGAGTTCTTTTATTTTTTCCCAGAACGTACGTTTTTCGTCAAGGATAATTTCGTGGTTCTCTTCGATTTTTCCTATCGCGCTTTCTAGCTGCGGAGGTAATGCGCCGAACGTTTTTATCGCTTCGAAGAGCATCTCTTTTGTATTGATGGTTGTATGCTTTTTTTCTTTTTTTTTCTCTTCAATAGCAAATTTCTCAAGTAGTATCTGGCGTAACTTTTCTTTGTTTTCTCCGAATTCCTCTTCCGAGATTTCATCGACAAGCTCAGGATAATACGGAACTTTGCCCATAAGAATTGGAAACAGCTTTCGTATTTGTGTTGATGATGCAGCAGCCGATGTTATTTTGTCTGATTGGAATTGCGGTGAAATAAGAATTTTCCGCCTTATATCGACTTTATAGAGTTCTTTTTGAAAATCTGTTATTTCTTTGAGTATTCCGTTTATTCTGTTTATGGTTTTCGTGCTTTGGGTTATGCAGTCTGTGATCATGTTGATGGCAAGTTTGTCACTTCCCATTTTTATTGAGTTGGCAATTTCTGCAAGTGCCTTTGTGTTTGCTTTCTGTGATGTAGGAACAACTGATGACCATTGAATATAATTGTTTATACCCAGAAGTATTTTTATCTGGTTCATAGTTGTGTTTGCAATCGTAAATTTGTGGATATTGCAGATGTAATCGAGCATGCTTTCGAATTCAGAAAGCCTTGCGCCCATTACCATTGAACGTTCGTTGTCTAGAAAAGGACCGTCCGGAGGTACGGTGATAGAAGAAATCTTCTTATCGTTCTTGTACGGATCCGGCTGGATCAGACCTTTTTTTTCGAGAAGATTTATTAAATTGCACAAAGTCGTATGAAACGATCGGTATTCATTTTGCAGTTGAGGAAATACATTGGCTTCAAACCAGCTGAGTTTTGCTTCCGCTGCAGTGAATAACGAACCGTTAAACGACGTATCTACGTCCATAGTAACATTATCGGCAGATTAACCCAATAACTTAAATGTTGAGAATAAGTCCGTCGTACGCAGCGTGAACTGGGATATCTGCGAGAGACGGAAACTGCTTTTTATGTTCGGAAAGCCACGCGTTTATTTGCTCATGCGAGTTGTTGTGGCAGATGTGAGTGAGCCATACGTGTTTCGGACGGATTTTTGAGGCGCATTCAAGAGCTTGCAAAAATGAAAAATGTGTTATGTGCGGAGTTTCTCGCAGTCCGTCTATTACAAGATGTTCTGTGCCTTGAATGAGTTTTATACTTTCATCGGGAACTTCTGAGCAGTCGGTGAGGTAAGTGAAGGAGTTTTGCTTGATTTGTTGGCACTCGTCCGAGGTTTGTGCAGTCGAATTTTGCGGGCAATCTGAGTCTTGCGCGCGTTCTCGGATGTTCCAGCCGACGACATCAAGGTTGCCGTGTTTCATCGGAATTGGAAAACAAAGAAGTTCCAGTTTTGTTGCGTCTGTTTTAGTGGTTTCGTGAGCCTCGCGCGTTTCGGCGGTTCCAGTTGCGTCTGATGTGCCACCCTCGCCGTTGCAGCCGTGCGCATTCGGCTGTTCGCACCGGTTCCGCACGACAACCGGATTTTCTTTTGTGTATTCGTCCGCGTTAAACAGATTCAAAAGCGGTTTGCCGCCGCCCTGCTGCGTTTGCGCGAAAACGTATGAAAAACGGGTTTGTATGTCGCGGAGTGTCGTTCCGTTCGCATAGAGCGGCAGAATATGTTCTGTCCTGTTGTCTTTGTCAGGCGACGCTGTGTGGCTGAAAATTCGCAGATCATCCATTCCGTTCAGGTGGTCGGCGTGCGAGTGTGTGATAAGCACCGCATCCAAATGCTTTATTTTGTATTTAAGCGCCTGCATACGGAATTCCGGGCCTGTATCTATGACAAGAGCCGTGTCGCCCGCCTGTACGTATGCGCTGCAACGAAGCCGCGTGTCGTGCGGGTCGCTTGACCGGCAGACAGGACATTCGCACCCAATAACCGGAATGCCGTGGCTCGTACCTGTTCCTGTAAGCGTAACAATCATTTTCAGGCTCCGTATTGTCTTTTAAGTTCTTCGATTGTATCACGAACAGCCGCGGCTTCCTCGAACTCAAGCTTTTCGGCGTGTTCGAGCATTTGCTTTTCCAAAGCTTTGTACAGTTTTTTCCTGTCTGCCGGATTAAACAGATTGTGGCTTTTAATAAGAACGGCTGTTTCCGTCTGCGCGTCCATCTGCTTTTCTTCCGTTTGCCTTGTGAGAATATCGTCAACTGCCTTGGAAATTGTCTTTGGTGTGATGCCGTGCGCCTTGTTGTAAGCCTCTTGAATCTCGCGCCTGTGGTTCGTTTCGTCTATCGCCTCTTTCATTGCGGGACTTACCTGATCAGCGTACATGACGACTTTTCCGTTGACGTTTCGGGCTGCGCGCCCGATTATCTGTATAAGGCTCGTCGCCGAGCGCAAGAATCCTATTTTATCTGCGTCAAGAATCGCTATGAACGAAACTTCCGGCAAGTCAATTCCTTCGCGGAGAAGATTAATACCAACAAGAATGTCGAACTCTCCGGCACGCAGCCCTTTAAGAATCTCGACGCGCTCAATCGTGTCCACTTCGGAATGGATATAGCGCACTTTAAGGTTCTGCTCCGTAAGGTAGTTCGTAAGATCTTCCGCCATCTTTTTTGTGAGCGTAAGGAGCAGACAGCGCTCTTTTTTCTGAACGCGGTCTTTTATCTCCGAATAGATGTGCTCCATCTGCCCCTCGCTCGGATGAACTTCTACAAGTGGGTCAAGAAGTCCTGTCGGGCGGATAAGTTGCTCGACAATCCGCGTGCTGCGTTTCTTTTCTTCCTCGCGCGGTGTCGCCGAAACGTAAATGACTTGGTTCAGCATCGACTCGAATTCCGCAAGTTTCAGTGGGCGGTTGTCGAGCGCGGATGGCAGACGGAAACCAAAGTTTATAAGGTTTTGCTTGCGGCTCCGGTCGCCTTCGTACATTGCGCCAACTTGCGGCAATGTTACGTGCGACTCGTCTATAAGACAAAGAAAATCGTCAGGAAAATAGTGGAGCAGCGTTGCGGGCGGCTCACCGTGCTGGCGACCGGAAATTGGGCCGGAATAGTTTTCAATGCCGGAGCAGTACCCCATCTCCTGAAGCATCTCTATGTCGTATGTGGTGCGTGTTTTAAGACGCTCTGCCTCTAGAATCTTGCCTGTCTGACGGAAGTTTTCTACGCATTCTTCCATTTCTGCCTTTATGCGGTCGGTGGCTGCTTTTATCATGCTTTCCGGCAGAACAAAGTGCTTTGCCGGGTAAATCACTGTTTCATCAAGTTCTTCGCTGATTTCGCCTGTAAGAGTGTTGAAGCGGCAAATCCTTGAAACTTCGTCCCAGTCAAGCTCGATGCGGTAGGCTTCGTCCGTTTCCATGTATGCCGGAAAAATCTCCATGATGTCGCCGCGTATTCGAAAGCGTCCGCGTTCCAGAACCATGTCGTTCCTGTCGTATTGAATGGAAATAAGTTGCCGCGCGAATTTCTGAAAGTCGAGCGGTTTTCCTTTTTCAACGTGGACACGCATTCCCTTGTAAACTTCCGGCATGCCAAGACCGTAGATGCACGAAACGGTCGCCACAACAACGACATCGCGCCGTTCCATCAGACTGTATGTCGCAGCAAGTCTCATGCGGTCTATCTCGTCGTTTATAGAAGCGTCTTTTTCAATGTACAGGTCGCGTGCGGGAACGTATGCTTCTGGCTGGTAGTAGTCGTAATAGGAAACAAAGTATTCTACGGCATTGTCCGGGAAAAACGATTTGAATTCTCTGTAAAGCTGGGCGGCGAGCGTTTTGTTGTGGCTCAGAACGAGCGTCGGACGCTGCACTTTCTCGATGATTTTTGCCATCGTGAATGTTTTTCCGGAGCCTGTTACGCCTTTAAGAGTCTGATACTTGTCACCGGCAAGAAAACCTGCCGCAAGTCTTTCTATTGCCTCCGGTTGGTCACCGGATGGTTCGAATGGGGAAACTACCTTGAATGGACGCATGGAGAGAGTTTATCACGGTGTTGTTTCCTGTGCAATGAGTAGGGGGATTGCCTACCAGATAGACTTTGTGCGTGGCTGTGACTATAATGCGGTTATGCTTCGATTTTCAAGACTTCATTTAAAAAAAAGCGTCGATATGACGCAAGGTTCCATCGTGGGCAACCTTTTCAATTTTGCGCTTCCGCTTTTTTGCGGCAATATTTTCCAGCAGCTTTACAATACGGTTGACAGTATTGTTGTCGGCAATTTCGTCGGTAAGGAAGCTCTTGCTGCTGTAGGTTCCGTGGACTCTGTTATTTTCACTTTCATAGGCTTTTTTGTCGGTATGTCTACTGGTGCTGGTGTCGTTATTTCTCAGTATTTTGGCGCGAAGGATGAAAAAAACGTGAGTATTGCAGTGCATACCACGATTGTCTTTACGTTTATTCTGAGTGTTATTTGTACCGTAAGCGCGCTTTTGGCTCTTCCTCTTTTTCTTAGGCTGCTCGCCATTCCCGACGACGTGTACGAGGAAGCTCGCGTTTATTTGCAGCTTTATTTTGCTGGTGTGTCCGGTATGCTTTTCTACAACATGGGGTCGGGTATACTCCGCGCTGTAGGCGACTCCCGCCGTCCGCTTTTTTTCCTGCTTTTTTCGTCCATTTTGAATATAGTGCTTGATTTGCTTTTTGTTGCTGTTTTCAAAATGGGTGTCGCCGGAGCTGCCTGGGCAACGATTATCTCCCAGTTTCTTTCAGCGTTGCTTGTTCTTTTCGTGCTTTTCCGTGAAAAAGAAATGTATAGGCTTCGTGTTAAAAAACTGCGGCTTGACAAGTTCATGCTGCGGAATATCGTCAAAATAGGCCTTCCTGGCGGTCTTCGCATGATGATTGTCGCGTTTTCCAATGTTTTCGTGCAGTCTTATATAAATGCTTTCGGTTCGGCAGCGATGGCGGGCTGGTCAAGTTACGGAAAAATCGACAAAATATGTATCCTTCCTTCGCAGAGTATAGATCTTGCTATAACGACTTTTGCAGGGCAAAATCTTGGTGCAGGGAATGTGGAGCGGACAAAAAAAGGAACAAGAACGGCACTTTTCTTGAACTGGGCTGTTTCGTTCTTTCTTATTGTTGTTACGATGATTTTCGCGGAAAAGCTTGTCGCCTGCTTTAATCAGGATGCCGATGTTCTTCGCTTTGGAACGATGTTCGTGCGCTACATGATGCCGTTTTACATGGTTCTTAGCGTAAACTCAACGTTCTCCGGTTCTCTTCAAGGAGCGGGCAACACAAAGATTCCAGTAGCCATAATGATGGGTAGCTTTATCGTTGTGCGACAGATTTATTTGTTCATAATTTCAAGGCTTACAACTTCTGTTTTGTGGATAGTTCTTGGTTATCCGGTGGGCTGGTGCTTGAGCAGTCTCCTTATGACGATATACTACCACCGTACCGATTTGGAACATTATAGGATCGTGGCGAAACAATAGATAATCAATGGTGAAGAATAGGAAACCGACGAGATTTAGTCATCAAGGGTAACAGTTATTTTCTCTTGTTTCTTGCCACGCTGAACTGTAAGAACAACTTTGTCGCCAGGACGTTTGCTTTCCAAAAGCGAATAGTAATCAGCCAGGGATGTCGTTGCTGTTCCGTCAACAGCGATAATCACGTCTCCGCCTAAATAGATGGTCGTGTAATTATAGCGGCTTCCGTATTGAACGGCCTCTGTTCCTGCCTTAAGCCCGTCTTTTTGCGCATTGCTCGATGCATCCAATTCCGATACAAGAAGACCTGAGGAAACGGATAGTCCTGCATATTTTGCAATTTGCGACGTGAGCTGTATGAGTTTTCCATTAATCGTACCGCGATGGACTTTTCCGTATTGTATTAGATCAGCAACGACACGTTTTGCAGTGTCTATGGAAACAGCAAATCCTATGCCCGCAGAGCTTCCCGAAGTTGAATAAATCATCGTGTTTATGCCGATCATCCTTCCCTGTGTGTCCAGAAGCGGACCACCGGAGTTTCCAGGATTTATGGCGGAATCTGTCTGGATCATGTTGCGGATTATCGTGCCGTCTTCGTTCTTTATTGGGCGACCAAGTCCAGAGACTATACCTGTTGTTAATGTTCTTTCAAAACCGAACGGGTTTCCTATCGCAAGAACTTTCTGTCCAACTTTTAGACTTTCGGAGCTGCCGAACGGAATTGTAGAAAGTTCTATTCCTGCAGGAGGATCGAACTTCAACACTGCTATATCGGATGCGGAGTCCGTGCCTACTACTGTTCCTTCGTATTGTGAGCCGTCGGAAAGTGATATGTAGATTTTATATGCATTCTCAATGACGTGAAGATTCGTTACGATGTAGCCTCTTGCATCGATAATGGAGCCAGAACCAGAGCCGGAATCCTGAGGAACGGCGTTGAAGAACCAGTCATACGCCATTACTTGCGTACTGATGTTGACTACGGCTTCGTTGCATTTTTCATATACATTTATGTTCTGAATTTCATCCTGTGTGTAGTTTTCTGACATGTTTGCAGTTTGCCAAGCTTGATCCGTCTTTGTATTCTGTTTGAGTGTCGAAAGAAATGCGTTCGATTCATCAATGGCGGAGCTTGCATGAGTGTCATCATCGTCGTTCTCTTGCTCAGGAGAAATCGAAGCGGTTTGATTTTGTGAACCACCGTAAGTGCTTGTGAATTTGTATGTTAAGGTACCAGTAAGTATGGCGACCGCTGCAATCGTAATAAGAATCGCTATAAAAAGATGCTGACGAGAGTAAAGCCTCATAAAAACCTCCATTTTAGGTAAGCGTCTTAAAATGAATTACACCGTTTTGCGCCAGATTTTTGAAACGAAAAACTTTTGCAGAAGGAAGTTGCGCATCGTTTTTCTGACAAAAATCGGGAATTCTTTTTAAATATAGCGATAAAGTAATGAAAAAGGCAAGACAATGTGATAGAATGAACATGTATGAAACGTTTTATTTGTATTATTTCAGCAATTTTTTGTATAGCCTTTGCTTCTGCATCTGATATATTCGGCTTCTCATGGGCGGTAGGTTCGTCTGCCAACATTTATGGGGATGATGCTTTTGTAGAGCGGTTTGAAAAATATGAGGACCGTGGCTGTAAGAATGTAGTTATCTGTGGTGAGGCAGGCGCAAAACTAAAAGCAACGGAGAATATTTCATTCTGTGCGAATATATATCTTGGAATAGATATGCTCACGAATTTTTCCGATTTTTGTTTGTTTCTTGATTACGGAATTTCTGGTGGTGTAAGAGTATATCCAGGAATAGGCGGGCTGAGCGTTGGAATGGAGTATGTGACAGGAATGAGAGCGGACAGTGTAAAAGGCGAGCCAGCAACTGCTTCCTCATGGGGAAATGGTTTCCGCTTTCTTGTTGAATATGAGTTCAAGAATGTCATAGATACGTTCTCACCTTCATTAGGATTTGCATGGCGCAGAATGCCTAGAGGTAACAATGCCGCAGATCATACTTTGACACTCTATGTGAGAATACCGTTTTAAGGATTTATAAATGGGCGGGCAAAAGCATTCTGTTCTGAGTGTTGGAAATGTTTCTGTTGATATAAAGTCATTCAGCAGTGAGGAACCTGTTCCAGGTGCGTACAGAGATGGCACGATAGAGCTTGTTCCTGGCGGAGTTGGGCGCGGTATGGCGATAAATCTGCGCCATCTTGGTTTTGACTCAGCTGTTTGCTCTGTTGTCGGAAAAGATATTTTCGGTGATTTTCTTAAAGTCGGTCTTGAAAACGAGAAAATTTCGACCGAACTGCTTAAAACTAGTCCGGAAAACAAAACGGCTCTTTTTTCTGTGATGGCATCTTCTGGTCAGCCTGCGCTTTGCGTTTACAGTACGCGTATATTGCAGGAAATCGTTTTTGATAATGCGGTGCGATCGTTCCTTGATGCTGGAAAAGCCGATGTTTTGTGCATGGATTCCAATGCACCGGAAGAAACGATCGCGGATTTTTACAAATATGTCGATGAAAAGCCGATTTTCGTATTCCAGAACGCCACCGCCCCCGATATTGCACGAAAAAGCCTGCCTTATGCAAAGCGTGTGAATCTGTTCGGCTGTAACGAGTTCGAGGCGGCTACGATTCTTGGAGAAGAAGCTTTCCCTGATCCGGATTGTGCAGCGAAAATTGCGTCTTTGGGTTTTAATCATTTTATTGTCACATTCGGCGACAGGGGTGTCATGGTCTACAAGGACGGCGAAGTTTGGAACGAAAAGCCGTATAATCCTTCTTATATAGAAGATACTGTTGGCGCAGGCGATGCTTTTGCCTCCGGGTATCTGTTCGGATATGTAGCCGGGCAGCCCGTGAAACGTTGCATTCAGTACGGTCTTGCTTGCGCGAAAGAGACGCTTCATACTCGGCAGACTGTGAGCGAGTTCCTTTCTCCTGCTTTTCTAGAGTCTTATCCCGATTTTAGGTAAAACCCGCTTGTTTTGTGGACTGAAAGATGCGGTGTGGATTTGCTGTTGACGTTGGAACCACTAATATTGAAATTTCGCTGTGGAATCTTGATTCTGGGATGATTCTAGGAAAAAAGATTTCACGGAACTGCCTTTACCTTTATGGCGCGGATGTCGTTTCGCGCATTTTATATGCACATTACAACGGTGTTGAAGTTCTGCAAAGAAAACTTATCGCACAGCTTAAAACTGAGTTCAGCCAGATGGTTCGCGAGTTTTGTGGCGAGTTTGCGCCGAAAAGCGGTGGATTTGTGACAGGTTGCGGTGATTCTAGTTTTGTCGCTGATTGTGCTGTATTTACCGGAAACACGGTGATGCTCCACTTTTTGAGCGGACTTTCTGTTGCTGGATTTGAAAAAGCACCGTTTACGCCAGTTTCTCTTTTTGGTGAAGTTGAACCGGGTGATTCTGCGCTCGCGTCTCTAGCGAAAGAAGTTATCCTGCCACCGTGTATTGGTGCGTTCCTTGGTGCGGACATCGTGTGCGCTTCGCTGGCGATTTCCGAGCTAGATGGCGGCACGGCGGCGGATACTGCGCAAGAAGTGCACGCAGAGCCGTATATCGTCATTGACATCGGTACGAACACGGAAATAATGCTTGTGGACGCAAACGGAAAGCGAACTGCGTGCTCGGCAGCAGCCGGTCCTGCTTTTGAGGGCGGCGGCCTTAGCGTTGATATGAAGGGTTCTGCGCTTGTTTCCGAACTTGCGCGTATGCTAGACGAAGGCATTATGGACGAAACAGGCTACATTGGCGCGGACGATATTCCTGGCACTTCAGACGGCAGCGAAGATGTCGAAGTTTCCTGTTCTGGGAGGGACGGCGTTTCTGGCAATCAGTGCGCCCCGGTAGAGCAGAACTTTGATGAAAGCGGAGGTGGCGACACTTCTGATTCAGGGGGGCGCAGCATTTCCAGCGGAAACAAGCGCAGAACCATACTCTCCCAGCAGGATGTTCGGCAGATACAGCTAGCAAAAGGCGCAACCGCCGCTGCTGTTGAAACTCTGTTGTTATCTGTCGGAAAGGGTTCTGGCGCAGGTGGTTCTGTCGAGCGCGACGAAAGAGAGAAAACAAATGCTGAAAAGTGCGTTTGTGAGCCGAAAAACTCGCTGGAAAACTTACAGGAAAACTCGGCAGAAATATTGCAAGAAAACTCGCCGAAAAGCCAATTGCTCAATATAAAAAAATGTTTTATTTGCGGCAACTTCGGTAACGCGCTCGACATATCGGCTGTAAAAAAAACGGGTTTGCTTCCGGCAAAGCTTGCGGATTGCGCCGTCTATGCAGGAAACGCTGCCTTACGTGGTGCAGAAGCTATCCTGCTTTCTAAGACCGCCGCCCTAAGCCACGCTCGTGAAATTGCACAGAAAACAACTGTTTTGCAGCTTGCGGACAGCGCGGTTTTCGCAGAAAAGTATATTAAGCGGATGAATTTCACAGCGTTTTAGAAACTTCGCGCCGGTATGGAGCACCGCCGCAGGCGTTCCGAGCGCGATGGTACTGAGCGCGAGAGAATGCGCGTTAGCAAAGTGCGGAACACCGGAAAACTCAACAAACTTCGCACAAAATTCCGTTCTAAACTTTGCTGTGTTTTCGGAACTCGCTCGGCGTCATGCCTTTTATTCCCTTGAACACGCGCGTGAAGTAGTTCATGTCGCTGAAACCAACGAAAGTCGCAATATCCTCAATGCTCGCGTTACTTGTCTCCAACAGCTCGAATGCTTTTTCTATGCGCCGCCGGTTGATGTACGTTGAAATCGAGAACTTTGTCTCGCGGTTGAACACTGCAGAAAGATAGTTCGGGCTTACGTTTATCGCCGACGCAATTTCCGGCAGATGGATGTCCGAGCTAAGATGCGTGTTGATGTAGTTCAGCGCCTGGCGCACCATCGGCGTGTATTTAATCAGTGAGTGCTGCGTAACGAGCTTGCAGTATTCGACAATGCAGTCTTCCTGCAATTTGCGTAGCTCCTCTATGCTGTTTTTGCTTTCTATCATGGACAGTATCTGGTTTGAAAGACTGTCAATGTATAGCGGATGAACGTATGCTTTTTCTACGGCTTTGCGAAGAATCGTGTTATGGACGATGCAAAGGTTTTTTGCGTTCCGTAGCGACGCTATGTAACGTTTGTTGTTCTCCAGCTCTACACGGAGAATGCACCATGTCTGCAATGCGCCTACGCTGTTTCCTTGCGTAACATCGGCCTGCATACGGGTTTCAAGCGAGTACCGCCGCTCCGTCTGCGCCATGTAGATATGCTCTTCTTCTGCAAAAAACTCGGAAGATTCAACTTTGTTCTCGTTTCCGAACGGAAATACAGCCCGGCATTCCGGCTCGCCTTTTATGCCGAAGTAGTTGTTTATGCAACTTCTTGCTATGGTTATGACTTTCGTGGCGGAGCATACGGGAATCGAATGGTAGTACATTTTGAGCGGAGACGCATATGCAGCCTGAAGATTGTTGCGCAAAAGCGATTTTTGCGTAAGGTTTTCAGGCATTTGAGATGTAAAATATGGTCCGATTATAAGAAAAGCAGGGTTTTTGTAGTCCTCGGTTTCGGGAAGCCGTATAGCTGCCCATTTGAGGAAATAATGATCCTCTATGTCGTACACGATTTTTTCAGAAAGCTTAAGCAGGTATTTGAGTATCGCATTTGCGTCGTATGATGTGCCTGCCATTGGCGGGGTCAGCCTGGAAAAAAAGTCTGAAGCCGATTCCTCCGTGTTCTCAATGACAGAAACATTCACTGAAAGCAACGTTTCGATAATCTCTTTTGTAAATGGTATCATCGCATTCATTTTAGTTAATCTCTCTTCAGTTTTGCTGTACTTATAATTCTATTCCATAATGTTAAAAAAAACAACAAATTCGTAATTTTTTAAGTGAATTTTGTTTAAAATCGGGAAAATCTACAAAATGTTTAGTAGATAATTCACCAAAACTGGGGGAATTTGGCGGTAACCGCCCGAATTTCGGGCGGTCGCGTGTTCCGCCGTTCCGTGTCTACGCACTCCATTCGTCCGCTCGGACATTGCCGGTCGAGCCGGCGATTCCATCGCTCCCGAACGCCTAGCGGCGCGGCTCCACCCGCTTACCGGTGTCGCGGTTTTTGTTGACTATTTCAATATTGTCGAATATACTCGACAATATAAAGCATTTATAACATATT
>JAEEGL014772943.1_pt1 | contig 23107 bp, 17 predicted proteins | sample 9134231 | NCBI WGS metagenome assembly JAEEGL01 (sample SAMN16246548, study PRJNA631951) | gut metagenome | biome: gut microbiome; feature: rumen; material: fiber-attached | host: Bos | place: Iran: Karaj | collected 2018-10
CTTGTTAAGGAGATTCAAAACCACGTAAAAAAAACCACCGCTCCCTACAAGTATCCCCGCATAATAGAGTTTGTAAAAGAACTCCCCAAAACCATCAGTGGCAAAATCCGCCGTGTGGAAATTAGGAAAAACGACGAGGAGAAGGCTAAGTAATCTTTCACTCTAACTTGATAAATACAAAAAGCGGCTCGGAATATTTCCCGAGCCGTTTTTTTTGAGGGTGGGACTGTTGAAGTCTAAATTGTTTGCAAACTTCTTTTCTGATATTCTTGTTTTAATTCTTTGATTCTTGCTTGATAGTATTTGATAGAATCGGCGAGTTGTTTGTCGGAAAGTTGGTCTACCGTGGTATTTTCAACAGTAAGGTTGACTCTACGCTCAAAATCGCCAATGATGTTCATATATGTGATAAAGGCATTATAAGGCGTGCCAAAAGGATTGGTAACGATGTTTTGCTTGGTGTCGTCGAGGTAACCGTCAGACATAAAGTAGAAATAATCGCTACACTGCAAACGTTGCCAAATAAGTTGCAAAGTAGAGTTGGCTGCAATTTTTACACGGTCTTTCAATGCATTAAGTTTTGAAAACGCCTCGTGCTGAAGATCGTTGCCGAGCCATGGAGCAAGATATGTGGGATAATTTAATCCCGGCACAGGGTCGGGCAATTTGTACGGACCTATGGGTTGAATTTTCTGAATTGCCGACGAAGGAATATCAAATTTAAAACGTTTCGACTCTAAAATCTTTTCCACAAAGGTTTTAACATAGAGCAGCACATCGCGATTATTGTATTTAGAGCCGTCGAGATATTCGCTATTGAGCGAAGCAAAAAGGATGTCGCCTCCGGCAGCATTAGTGCCAAGTTGCTCCACAAGATATTCGGGTGTAAAGAGATGACCGTCTTTGAGAGCATTTTCAAACAGCATACTGTAGTTGCTGTTTTGCGTTATGATTTTTAATCTTTGTGCAGTGTGGTGAAAATACAGATAGTCGGGACCTTTAACTTCGAGGCTGCGTGGTTCAGGTTGCACAAGCATTGCCTTAAATCCCTCTTGATATGCAGTAGTGCCTATCGAGTCGGTGTATAGAAGGTCGGAGTTTTGCAAAGTTTCGGGAGTAACGCCAAAAAGACGCTGAATCTCCGACACCGAGAGTCGTATCTGTTGTCTAAAATCTTCAATATCATTGATACCAGAGAGCGAATGGTTGTATGGCGATGCTACAAACTCCACAGAGCCGGTGCGAGCCAATTGTTGCAATAGTTGCAATGTGTAAGGGCAACTCTGCTCTATCAACTGCATTATGGTACCCGAAACTGTGATAGAAAATCTGAATCTGCGTTTGTAGTGGCGCACCATTGACAAAAGCATTTCCAAGGCTGGTTTCAAACAAGTACGCTCCGAGTTTTCGATCAAAGAGCGTGTGGTTTGCTCGTCGAAATAAAAATTGTCGTTTCCAATGTCGAAAAAACGGTATTTTTTCAACAGAAAATATTTGTGGATGTTCAGATTAAATGCCAGTATTTTCATATTTCGGGATTTTTATTGTTGCAAATATTGTTGTAAACTGCTGAAATCTGTTTGGCACATTCTTGCCATTTGAGGCTTTTCACTTCGTTGCGTGCCGCCTTGACTATATGTTTAGATAGTGCAGGATATTCTATCAATGCGTGAATGGCGTCGGCTATGGAGTCTACATCGTTGTAATCTACTTTGATAGCGTGTTTTAACACTTCTGCCACACCACTCTGTTTGGATATTATTACGGGAATGTTGCTTCTGACAGCCTCCAAAGGAGCAATGCCGAATGGTTCCGAAACCGACGGCATCACATATATATCGCTCACTGCCAAAAGATGACGTACTTCGTCGTGATTGAGAAAATCAGTAAAATGAAACCTATCTGCAATGCCGAGTCGTGCCGCTGCTGTTACCATTTGGGCAAACATATCACCGTTGCCAGCCATTACAAATCTAACGTTGCGCAACTCACGCAACACTTTGAAAGCGGCTTCGATAAAATATCTCGGACCTTTTTGATAGGTGATTCTACCGAGAAATGTTACAAGTTTTTCGCCTTTGGGTTTCTTGTATTTGCGGCGGTCGGGTTTAAAATCCACACCGTTGTAAATGGCAAACACCTTATCGGGGTCGATTCCATATTTATCAATAACTGTGTCGCGGGTGTGATTGCTCACAGTTATCACTGCATCCGCCTGTTCCATTCCGTCTTTTTCAATGGCAAACACCTGAGGATTTGGCTTTGCTCCGGTACGGTCGTATTCGGTGGCATGCACATGCACCACAAGCGGTTTGCCTGTGGCTTTTTTGGCAGCTATGCCGGCTTCGTAGGTAAGCCAATCGTGAGCGTGTATCACATTAAAATTGTGTTGTTCGGCTATCTTCTCCCCTACCCTTGCAAACATTCCTGTTTCGGTAAACAAGTTGGAAGTGTATTGCCCTGTAAATTCAAATTTGGCAGGTTCACGACCTTCAATAGTGTCTTCTACCGAAACTTCGATAACCTTTTGCTCGCCATTTTCTATGGTTACAAGTTGTCCGCTGGGGGTTACATACACTTTTTCAGGCGGAATATTCTTACGAAGAAGTATCCGTTCAATCTGTCCCGGCTGAAGATATGGATGCAAGTACGAGGCTGTTTCAATGTAGATAAGTTTGTCGGAATTATTGATAAACTTTATCAGCTGTTCCTCGCTGTTGATCTGCTCACTTGGGTCGGGTTGCGGCAGCACTATGCGTATACTGCGATTTAATATCTGTTTATGAGTTTTGGCATAAAGGTCGGCTCCTTTAAATACTGTGTTTACTGATTTTTCATCGCCAAAAACCTTCGGCGCTACAAATATCAAAGATGTGTCGCCGCGCATACCAAGGGCATCTACTATACCTTTGCAAGCAGTACCAAGACCTCCTGATATATGCGGAGGAAATTCCCAGCCGAACATTAAAACTCTCATATCTAATTTATTACAAATTTCTATTTTCTATCTTCTAATTATGAATTATGCATTACTTAATACTGATCGATAAGCATCTTGATTCTATTAACGGCAGCCACTGTGGCAGCGCACAACGGCGAACCTATTCCCTCGTATGGTGGCGTGGGCATATATTTTTGATAAAAATATGGTGTTACAGAAGCATTGCCGTCGAAATCAAGAGCGTTGTACATTTTATTGGCCATTTCCATACCCTCATCGCCGATACGCATTTTTAAATATAGTTCTGCCACAAAATCGTTGTATTCGGGCATTACATACACCTCTTCGTTGCCCTGCAGCGGCATATTCAATAGTCCGCGTGGGGTAAGCAGATTTTGCTCTATCGAAATAAGTATTTTGTCGGCCATCACGCTGTCTACTACCGAGTAAGGCAACGAAGCAGCCAATATCTGAGCCGGACGACATGTGCGGTCGATACTGCCGTTTTCTGAAACACTATCGGGCAAATATAGCATCGATGACCTTACAAACATAGAGTTAAACGCCGCTTTCACTTTTACAGCAGTACTTGAGGCTATTTCAGCACCTTCAATTTCACCGTTAAATTCGTCCATTTCGGCAGCAAACTGCAAAGCATTGTACCATAGGGCGTTTGTTTCTACAAAGAAACGGTCTTCGGTGGCGAGACTTTTTGCAAGCAGAAAACTATCGTCGGTAACAAGTCCTGCTATGCTGTTGTCGATTCCCGCCCTTATTATTTTGTTCACTGCCTTGCCAAATAGTTTGTAGGAGTGTCGGATGTCGCCTTTTTGGAAAAAGTATTGCTGCACAGCCCAAATAAACCACAATGGCGAATCGGGCGAAAAACGGCGACCATTAAAGCGTCCAAACACAATGTTTTTCAATTGTTTAGACAATGAGCCAAACACATTTTCAAACAATGCAAAATTATGCGACGGCAAGGATAGTCCGGGCAACGACATAAAAATCTGTTTGGGAAATTCGGCAGTCTCGGGCAACGAGTTGACTATATATGTAGACCCTTTGCGCTCACGTATCAACTGCGCAGCGGCAAACTCCACGTTGTCTTGATATGTGGTGCGTGTACGTCGCAGCTGAGCTTCTTTGTCGAAAAGTTCGTTAAACTGAGCCGGCTGAGCTTTGTGTTCGCCTACTGCAAAAATTATGCTTTCGCCCGACTGCAATATGGTTTCAAAAAAACCGGGCATAAAAAGGTCTTCTTGATATTCCAAACCCGCCATTCGGTCGTCGGAATATTCAATATTGTAGTTCCAGTCGGGAGCGGTCACAAACTCGCAAGGGCGCGACATCTGCATACAAACCGCAGGCTCGCGTTCGCCTGATACATAGTAAATTCCGTTTTCGATATGCTTGTTGCCGGTGTTGATGTTGCTATCTTTGCGTATAAGGGTGTCGGCGTAGCGAAGTCCAAGCAACGGACGCAACTGCAATGTAACAGGTTCTTGCGAATTCAACACTGTGTAGCGTATCAAAAGAGTATTTCGGTCGGAAAGTAACAACACCTCTTTTTGCATCTCCGTTTCTGCCACAGTATACAATAGCGTAGGCACAGGATTTAGCCACGCACTGTCGAGATATTGATGTCCAAGTGGGAAATATACGTTGGGATATTTTCTTGTAGAAAGGTAGTAAGGACGTCCGCCCACTATTAAGGAGTCGTCTAATGCCGACAATAGCACATACTGTCGGCCTGTTTGCTCGCGAAATACCGATAGTAGAGAGTGCCACCGTTTGGTATTGCACATTATTATTGTTGACGCAGCACACGCTCCGCTTTTGTTGCATTTTATAAACTCGTGACGAAGCGAGTAGCATAGATCCGAAATCCTGTTTTTATCAATTGGTTGTGGCTCCATAATACTACGTTTTTGATAATGAATTAATTACAACACCCTTGTTCCATTGCGTAAAAGCAAAAGAGCAGTTTACTAAATTAAGGATTTTTTTGATTGGAAAAACAAAAAAAACACAAAAAAATAAAAAAAAAGAGGACGTCGAAAAAAAACGTCCTCTCTAAACATATGAACAAAATAATAGTCTAAACATTAAAACGGAAGTGCATAATGTCGCCGTCTTGTACCACATAGTCTTTGCCTTCGATGTGGATTTTGCCGGCATCGCGACAAGCTGCTTCTGATCCGAGCGATATGTAGTCTTCCATTTTGATAACCTCGGCTTTGATAAAGCCTTTTTCAAAATCGCTGTGAATTACTCCTGCGCACTGCGGAGCAAGCGATCCTTTTTTGTATGTCCACGCCTTCGACTCCTTGGGACCCGAGGTGAAGAATGTTTCAAGATTGAGCAATCGATATGCCGAGCGAATAAGGCGCGACACTCCCGATTCTTCAAGACCAAGGTCGTCGAGAAACATTTTGCGATCGTCGTACGATTCCATTTCGGCAATTTCTTCCTCGGTTTTGGCAGCGATAATAAGTATTTCGGCGTTTTCGTCTTTAACTGCTGCTTTTACAGCTTCGGTATATGCGTTGCCTTTGAGCACCGATTTCTCGTCAACATTGCAAACATACATAACCGGCTTATTTGTAAGCAGAAAGAGTTGTTTTGCTGCCTCTTTTTCATTTTCGTCGAGTTCAACAGTGCGAGCCGAACGACCTTGTTCCAAGGCGGCTTTAAACTTATCCATTACTACGAGCAATTGCGCAGCCTCTTTGTCTTTGGCTGTTTTGGCAATTTTTTCGGTTTTGGCATAACGCTGTTCTATTGTTTCAAGGTCTTTGATTTGCAACTCGGTGTCGATAATCTCTTTGTCGCGCACGGGATTTACCGAACCATCAACGTGAGTAACGTTTTCGTCGTCGAAACAGCGAAGCACGTGTATAATGGCATCGGTTTCGCGGATGTTTGCCAAAAATTTATTGCCGAGACCCTCGCCTTTGCTTGCACCTTTTACAAGACCGGCTATGTCCACAATTTCTACTGTGGCGGGAACCACTTGTGCCGGATGATCGATTTTTTCGAGGGCAATAAGTCTGTCGTCGGGTACTGAAACCACGCCCACGTTAGGTTCAATGGTACAGAATGGAAAGTTGGCTGCTTGAGCCTTTGCGCTCGAAAGACAGTTGAAAAGTGTAGACTTGCCTACGTTGGGCAAACCTACTATACCGCATTGTAATGACATATCGTACTAAATTTTATCCGTTTCGATTGTATTTTCCTGATTTTTTAATTTGCCGGTTACAACAAAATAGATGTAAGCCGCAAGTGCAAGTATCACAAGCACCGATGCAATTACAGCAATGATAGAGCCTACGCGAACCGAGGTAGGATCAAACTTAAATTCGATGGTGTGCTGTCCTGCCGGAATTACCATTGCGCGGAGTATATAGTCGGCACAAACATGGTCGGCTGGTTTGCCGTCGATATAAGCTTGCCATCCTTTGGGATAGTAAACTTCGGAGAATACCGTTAGACGGTCGCGGAATGTGAAACTGTTATATTTCAAATAGTTGGGCTTGTATTCTGCCAATGCTATTACGCTGCTGTCTTCGGCAAATATTTGTTCTGAAGGCAATTGAGCAACAAAATTTTCAAACAAGTTTTTGTTGATAACGGCGGTTTTGCGCGGATCGCTGAGTTTGAGTCGCTCAATTTCTTTGTCGGCACTTTCTACAAGTTCGTAACGATTTACAAACCAAGCATTACCAAATGTTTGAAGATTTACAATCGGGAATTGACGTGTGTCGAAAATCACAAACTTGGTGTTGAGCATATTGAGAGCACTATTTTGCTGCACATACGACTGCAACTGCTCGGGTTGATTTTTAGCCACATACAAAGCACCGTTTACTACAGGAGCCAATATTGTGTCGATAAATTCTTGATAACGACGAAGTTTAGCACCGTGGTATCCGCCAATGGTTTTGTGGAAATAAGGTGTGATACCATCGTTAAACACATTCTGTGTAAGATTGAGAACGCGGAAATCGGGGTCGGTATCTTTAAGAATGAAACTATCGGCAGTGGTAGGTTTAAAGGGGTCAGCCTCAGAAACTGTTTTGTAGCTCTTAGGACCAAGATAGCGATAATCTACAGTCCAGAGGTCGGCGATAACAAGACCACCAATCAACACGTAAAACCAAGTGCTTTTCATCTTGCCGGTTGAGAATATGTAAACCACAGCTGCAGCAGCCAAGATAAACAACAATGAGCGAAGCACGTCGGCACGGAAAATAGCCTTACGAGCCGAAATCAATCCGTCGCGGAATTGCTGATAAAGTGCTGCATCTTCGCCACCTTGCGACAACTGCTGTGTAAAGAAATCGTTTTCAGCTGCCGAAAGCATACTTGTAACATCCGGAAAGATATAGAATACAAGGCAGAAACCTGCTGTAAGAGCCAACGGAGCAATTATCAATTTGGGTTCAACCTTAATACGCTCAGGATTTTCCGATATTTCTTTGATTGCCATCATAGCTAAGAACGGAATGCACACCTGAGCAATTACCAATGCCATCGACACCGAACGGAATTTGTTGTACATAGGCACGTAATCAAAGATGATATTGGTGAGCCAACTGATATTGTGTCCCCAAGAGAGAACTACAGAAACCAAAATGCTGACCAAAAGCCACCATTTTGCCGAACTCTTAACCACAAACATTCCCAAAACAAAGAGGAAGAATATGATAGCGCCCACATACACAGGACCAGAAGTAAAAGGTTGGTCGCCCCAGTAGTGGTTTTGGTTGGCTATCTGGTTGGCAAGTTGATTGTTTTTAAGAGCTTCCATAGCATTTTCGTCTTCGCCGAGAGCCTTGGTTTCACCACCTTTGAAATTGGGGATAAAGAGTTGGAAACTTTCGCTTACGCCGCAGCTCCAAGCCAATGCGTAATCCTTGTCGAGACCGGAACTCTGCTGTTTGGTAGTAAGTTCGCTCTTGCTACGGGTAGAATATTTGCCATATTCGTATGTTGTCCAAAGACTTGTGATATTAGGCAACACAGCCAACACTGCAGCTATTGTAGCCACGCCCAACGCCTTGCCAACAACGGGAAGTGTTTTTTCTCTAAAAGCCAATACTGCGCGGTAAGCCACGTAGAAGAAGCAGAGAATAGCTAAATAATAAAGTATCTGCGGGTGGTTGCACGAAATTTCAATACCAAGCGAGAAAGCTGTGAGCAATCCACCGAGAATGTATTTCTTATTAAAAATGTATATTATGCCTGCCATTACTGGTGCCATATAGGCTATGGCGTAGCATTTGGTAATATGCCCTGCCGCTATTATTATAATATTATAGGTGCTTAGCGCAAAGGCAAACGCGCCGATAATGGCTATTCCGCGCTTAAAGTCAAGTGCCGTGAGCAGGAAGTAAAATCCTAAAAGGTAGATAAAGAAAATGGCCATAGTGGTATATGGCAAAAACAAGCGGAAAAACTTCTGCAACGAAGCATACACGTTGAACGAGGTGTGACCCTTGATCTGGTAGGCGGGCATTCCGCCAAACATAGAACCAGTCCAATCGGCATCCTCGCCTGTGGCCTGCTCGTAGTCCACAAGTTCTTTTGACATACCCTTAGCATGGATATTGTCGCTCTGAACCAACTCTTCGCCGTCTAAAACGGGAAAGAAATATATTGCGCTTACTACTATAAACACCGCCACTGCAATAATGTGGGGCAGTATACCTTTCAATTTGTCTTTCATGTCAAAAATTCAAAATGTTTAAAACGGTGCGAAAATAGAAAAAAAATAGGAAAGACAAAAAAAATACACATTATATTGCAAAAAGCGTCTTTTTTGCGGCACAATCAATTCAACCTTATTATATCACTCCACCTCGTAGTTGGATTTTTACTTTTGAAATCGTGTTTGATTGCGTTGGCAAATACTTCGGCTTTGCCGTTGGGGGTTGTCGATGGGTATTGTTGCGAACAGAGTACGATGGTTTCGCTGCCGTTGACCTTGTTGATGCGGTCTACAATGGCATCGAGACGACGCATTTTGGCTATTCGCTCGGCATCGGTGTCGAAAAGGTCTTGCTGAATGGGGCTGTCGGGCGATATGCCCATAACTATTACTCCCGCTTTTTTGTAATGGTAACCCGGCTTAAATAGCTGTTGCAATAGGGTGTTGGCGGTTTTAACTATGGTGATGGTGCTGTTAGAGGGCGTTAAAAGGCGGGTTTCAAGAAAATTGTAATACTGCGGAAGGTCTTCGCGAAAAGGGTTGGTATTGAGAAAAACGCCCACAATGGTGGCAACGGTTTTTTGAAGGCGGAGTTTTTCGGCACAGCGGGCGGCGTAATTATCTATATGTGTGCGCAATTGCTCAATGTCGGTAATCATTCCGTTAAACGAACGACTTGTGCAGATGCTCTTTTTGGCAGCCATTTGTTCGTCGGGAATGCAGTCGATGGCATTGAGTTCGCGGTGCAGACGGGTCATAACAATATTGTTGAAAGTGGCTTTTACCCACGATTCGGGCATTTGAGCAAGGTCGGCAGCGGTTTTTACGCCAAGCGATACAAGGCGTGCGGCATAACGGCGACCAATGCCCCAAATATCTTCTACGGCGGTGAGGGCAAGGGCTTTAAGGCGTTTTTCATCGTTGTCGATAAGGCAGCAATGACGGTAGCCCCGGTATTTTTTTGCAAATCTACTTGCCACCTTTGCTAATGTTTTTGTGGGGGCAATGCCTATGCTTACAGGTATGCCAACGCTGCGTTTGATGGTGGTGGAGAGGTTTTCGCCCCACGGTTTTAGGTCGGCAATGCCGTGGAGACGCACAAAACATTCGTCGATACTGTAACGAAAATATGCTGGTGCGGCATCTTTGATAATAGACACCACACGCCCTGTGAGTTCGCCGTAAAGTTCGTAGTTAGAGGAAAATACAGCGATTTTTTCGCCGGGAAATTTTTCGGCAAGTTGATAATATGGTGTGCCGGTTTGAATGCCAAGTTGTTTAGCCTCGTTGCTGCGAGCCACCACACAGCCGTCGTTGTTAGACAGCACCACCACGGGCTTGCCCACAAGGTCGGGACGAAATACCCGTTCGCAAGATACGTAACAATTGTCGCAGTCTACAATACCGTACATGGCTAATAACGTTTCCAGTTTTTGATAGTCCACACCACCACGCCCCACACCTCAAAGGTATCGTCGGCGTTAACGCGGATAGGTTTAAAATCTTTGTTGGCAGGACGCAGTTCGATATATCCCTCATTGCGGTGAGTAAGGTCTAAATATTTGATGGTAAATTCGTTGTTGAGGTAGCACACAACCACATCGCCGTCTTGCGGTTCCACAGCGCGGTCTATAACTGCAATATCGCCATCGCAGATACCTGCCTCAATCATAGAGTTTCCCTCTACGCGACCGTAAAAAGTGGCGTTGGGATTACGAATAAGGTCGCGATTAAAGTCGAGACTTTCGTGCAAATAATCCTCTGCGGGCGACGGAAACCCTGCCCTAATGCTCTCGGTAAGTTGCAGTTCGAGAGACTTTTCAAATGCTGATGGTATAATTTTGATGGGTGGCATAATGTATAAAAAACGCGGGGTAAAGATAGTGAGTTTAATGCATAATTCATAATGCATAATGCATAATCGACCAAATTATGAATTATGCATTGAGCATTATTTTACCATTTCCCCCACCGCTGTCAAGTATAAAACAATTGAGTTATAGTAAAACCAAAATATGCAAATAATGACAACTAAAAAACACAAATTTAATACAAACTAATACAAAATGGCAGATTTTTTGCATTAATGGATTATATAATTACCAAAAAATCAACGATTTGAGCAAAATTTTCGGTTTTTGTCAAAGTAAAGTTGATTTTTTTTCCGCAAAACTGACCTTTTGGCACGGATTTGGCACATTACAAAACGTAAACAAAACTTACATTACTTGAATTTAAATAGCAACAATTAAAACATAAAACATCATGATGGAAAATACAATAAGAGTAGAAAGGGCCAAGAAAAAGATTACTCAGGCAGAATTGGCCGAAAAAGTGAATGTGTCAAGACAGACCATCCACGCTATCGAGACTGGCAAATTCATTCCCTCTACGGTACTTGCCCTCAAAATAGCAAGGTTTTTTAAAGTAAACCTCGAGGACATCTTCATCTTAGACGACGACAACGATTAGCCAAGTCAAAAATTTTGTACAAAACGCGTTTACGATTGACAAAAAAACGGAGTACCTTTCGGTGCTCCGTTTTTTTGTGCTTCGGCATCATTGCCTTATTTGATTCTAAATTTATATTTCAAACCTGCGGTAATTCTGCGTCCGGGCTGCTCTATGTACGAAAAATCAAAGTATTCCTCATCGAAAAGATTGTATGCCTGCACATAGAATGTAAATTGCTTAAATGTGTAGTTAACAGCCATATCCACAAGCGAATACGGTTCATTACCCTCGCCTTCACGGTATTGATAGCGGTATTCGGTGCATAGTGTCAACCCTTTAACGGGATTAAACTCAATGTCGGCAGTCACCTTATGGCGAAGATATTCTTGAGCATATTTTGAAGCTGCCACAGGACGGTTGTATTCTATGTCGGAATTGATATACGAATATTGTGCGCCTATTTTGGTAACAAAAGAATTGCTCCACAACGCACGTGGACGAATGGCAAAATCGGTTTCCACACCTATATTATCTAACTCAAAATTGCCCGATCGGTATGTTTCGCCATCTGGTTCGTCGGCGTAAACCACCCAGTCGATCATATCAGTTTTGTGCGAACCAAAAACAGTAACACCGGCATCCACTAATTCGTTGCGACGGCGAACACCCATTGAATAATCCAAAGCGCGTTCCGGGTCAAGATCTTGTGTTCCAACAATGTTTGCACCCGAATAATAAAGGTCGGTAAATGTGGGCATACGCATTGCGGTATTCAAGTTGGTGTAGATTTTCCAATACAAGTTGGGACGATATGAAATGTCCACTCCGGGACACCAACGCCATTGATAGTCGAGCATCGAATTATAAACGGCAGGAGCTGCAAGAGCCACAGTCCATTTGTTTAACAAGAAATCGTGTTCCATTATCACTGTAATGTTGGTTCTATTGGCAGAATTAGAATAGTTGATACCATTTTCGGCGTCAAGACCACGTGTGGCAAAAAACTTAGAAGAATCCAACGGTTCGCCCAATTTGGTGCTGAAAATCTGCTCAGAACGCATCTCCACACCTATTGAACTACGTCCTAAAATAGATTTTGTCCAAGCATTGAATCCGATGGTAGACACATCGCAGCGGTGAAAGTTTTCGCCCTTGGGAGAATCCTTGTGCCATTGGTAATGGTCGTAACGGCGGTCGAGAGCCACCACGGGATTGAAATGAAAATTGCCTGAAGTGATTTCGGCATTGGCTGAGAGAAGAAAATGTTCGTTGCTCTCCCATTGATCTTGCGATGCAGCACCGTAGAAAGTGTTGGCATCAAATGGTTTATAAGAATAACCGGCTTGCAAATCGGCCTTGATATTATCGGCACGGTATCCGCCACGGTAGTAAACACGCGACACACTGTACGAAGAGTTGCTTACATCGCCGTTGTCGGTAATGTAACCAGCCGAAAAATTGTGCACAAATCTATTAGGACTACCTTTGGCGTTGTAGCCCGCATTGTGCGAAAAAGCAGTTGAAATATTGGCTCCGTAATAATCGTTGTCGCCTACAAATGTATTTACAACGCCTTGAGAGGCAAATGTATAGCCGTTTTTTGAAGGATCGGCATCTACTGTTACTATATTAATAGTGCCGCAAAACGACTGAGTGCCAAACACCCTTGCCGACGGACCTTCAAGTATTTCGATACGCTCAATGTCATCTACCGACACCGGAAAATCGGCACTGAGGTGACCAGTATGTGGTGATGAAATATTTATACCATTAAGTAAAATCGTAATTTGGTCGAATGTACCACCACGGAGCGAAATATCGGTTTGCACACCATCGCCACGTTGCCTTACATCAACGCCCGATGCTGTTTTTAAAATCTGTTCCACTGTAGACGACGGTGCGGCAAGAATCTCATCTCTACTAATAACACGCACCAACACAGGAGTTTGCGCTCGAGTAAGCGGCACACGGCTCGACAAAACACGAACCTCAGATAGTTCAACTTCCGGAATAGAATCACTGTCATAATTCTGAGCCGACAAAGTCAACGGCATCGACATAATAGCCAAACATAAACATTTGGCAAAAAAAGATTTAATACTCATAACAATTTATTATTAATTTACGGTGCTAAAATAAATGGTCTATTTTAACACAAACTAAAGAAAAGTTGAAGTTATGTGATTAATTAATCAAAAAAAGATACTTCCTATTATATAAATTGTGTATATTTGCGGCTCAAAATAGATATTAAATACGAACTGCAATTATGAAAAATTTAGCAAAACTATTAATCATTTCAGCAATCATCTGCGGCGCACAGTACGCTTCAGCTCAAGACGACGAACAATTAGACACTCCACAATACGGACTTGTAGGCGAAGAACCCGTTATAGAACACCGTCCCGACCGTGTATTGATATTTCCCCAGCGTATGGCATTAGACGAAAACGTTTCGGTAATGGATCTTTTGATGATGTTTCCCGAAGCCCTCAGCCGTACTTTCCAAAATTTAGACGACAGATATGTAGTTCGTGTAGAAAACTTCAACTACGAAGCCGACCAGCGTGTTTTTCTCAGCACTCTGAAAGCCAAATACGTTCAAAAAATCCAAATTTGCGACAACCCCGACGTTATGAAGGGTAGCAAAGGTATCAATGGCGGCGTTATCGACATCAATATGGTACGCGGTGCTATGGAAAACGATATATATATAGGTGCAGAAATAGACACCAAGGGATTAACCAACACCCCTATAGCCAACGCAGTATACGGCAACGGCAAAACCGATGTGCTTGTAACAGCATCACTTGCCGACCCATCTAAGAAAGGCGAATACGGTTCAAACGCTCGCTGCGCCACCAAAATCAACACCGCTTTAAACGACAATCACAACCTGATGTACGACTTTGCTGCTCGTTATGCACACGGCGGAATTGGCAATGCAGATGTTTCGCGCTACTATGGCTCACAAATCCAATACGACGGTGTGTTCAATGATGCCGGCACAGCGCTCTCTGTTTCAGGTGGTTGGGAATATTACGACGACGGATTTGAAAACAATTCGAGATATCTCACCAACAAAGGTCGCACACGCGAGGTTTGGCAAGTTTACATTGTAGAGCTTTGGACTCCTCTGTTCGAAGGACTTGAACTTACCGCAGGATGGGAGTTAGATTATGCCAATACTTGCTTAAAATTTAATCGTGAACGTTTTATGCTTCCCAGCATTACCGACCCTTATGAACCATCTATTAATAATCCCCTTTTAAGCAACCCAATAACCCAAGACGCTCAATTTATTACCTACAACAACGACTTTTATGCTCAATTGGATTACACCGTTGGTCCTCTCTCGTTGACATTTGGCGACCGTGTTATGTGCTACCACTACGGCATGGACAATGAAAATATCGACAATCCTTACAATCTGATAGTTGCAAGCGCTACCCTCACTCCAAATTGGCATCATCAAATACAAGGTTCGTATTACCGCCGCTTTAATTCGCCCGACTATATTGGCATTCATAGTTTCTTGAATTTCAGCGACTACGGAGAATCTGTTTCTTATGGCAACAAAGACCTCAAATATCAGCCTGCCGACGTTTACCGTTTGATGTATACCTATTCGGCTAAAAAATTCTGGGCATCAATTATAGGTCGCTACATCGACACCCGCGACGAAGTTGTAGATATTAATGGCGATTACAACGGCATACCAGTCACCACATTTGCCAACGACCCAACATCGTATAGCATTACCAATATCGATGCAGCCGCCACATTTGTTATCAACAAAGCATTTTCGTTTACTGCCGGCGGAAGTTACTACAATCTCAGCCTCTCTGGCGACAATACAGATTATTACTACGCTCGCCTCGCTCCTATCGTAACACTTCCCGGCAATTTCAAAATCAACGCCCAAGCTATTTGGTGCAGCGATAAGAGTCCCGAAAAACTTATCACCGACAGCGATGTATACGCAGTGCTTTCGGTACAAAAAACCTTCGGCAAGCATCTTACAGTTGCCGCTGATTGGCACGATATGTTTTGCAAAGATTTAAACACAGGAAATTTCAGAATCTTATACAGATTTTAAATATATTACGAAAAGACTTCTATCTATAATTTTTAACTATTAGTGTTATGAAAACCTCAAGATTAATCTTAACAGCATCGGCCATCGCCACGGTGGCAATAATGTCTGTTGGATGCGGCTCAGCACCACAAGATGAAAAAATCCGACAATTCGACCAGCTTTCGGGCAAAACTATCGTTGTGCAGAAAGGCACCACATTTGACGAAATGCTTGCCGAGAAATACCCGTCGTACAATGTAAAACGAGTACCAACATTTATCGACATTTATAGCGCAGTGGTGTCGGGCGAAGCCGATTATGGTATCGACGAAGACGTAACAGCATCGCTCATTATATCAAGCGGACTATCAATCGACACCGTTCACGCCGACATTCCCGCCGTGCCAATGGGTGCTATATTCAATAAAAGCAACACAGAACTGCAAGCTCAGTTCAACGACTTTGTCAAAGAATTAGAAAGCAGCGGAAAACTTGCCGAAATTCGTGAAAAATGGTTTGGCTCAGCTTCACCGTCATCATTGCCTGTGCCTCATTGCAACGTTACCGAAGGCAAACCATTGCGTGTGATTACCGAGGGCGATTATCCTCCGTTTAACCTCACCATTAGCGGAAGCGTGTCGGGATTTGATGTAGAACTCTGCACACTCTTTGCCGATAAAATTGGACGTCCGCTCGTAGTTACTGCTATGGCATTCGACGACATCATACCATTCATAGCCAAAGGCAAAGCCGATATGTCGATTGCCGGAATTTCTATCACCGAAGAACGCGCAAAACAAGTGCTTTTTTCAGTGCCATACAACTACACATACACCACAATAGTATCCTCAAAGAATGCGAAAAAATTATCTTCGCATCACTAAAAAAAGAGGGCGATGGGTTTGGTAGTTTCAAAATTAATTACCAATTTTGCAGCCAGTTGTTGTGACACTTAGGGGAGAAAAGAAAAAAGAGCATTGATGTTAAAAAGATTATTAATTGCAACAGTATTATTACTTGCCTCTCTAGGGCTCTACGCGCATCAGATCGACGAAGCGGAACACTATTACGCACAGTTAAAAGAAATATCCTCTGCAGAGGGATTCTCAGCCGATTCGATACGCTCATTAGCCGACAAACTGGCAACAGCCTCACCCCAATTCCTAAAAGAAATATTTGGACAACTATCGTTGGAATGTGAACGCCGCTCCGATGAAGAAACAGGATACTACGCAAGTCTCGTGGCTGCAGTATGCTTTTACGACCGTGGTATGTATTCCGATGCTATGAAATATGCCAATTTGGCTGTTTCGTTTAACCATCAGGCAGATCGTAAAACCTATCTTGAGTTTCTCAAAGGAAAGTTATATTTGAAACAGAAAAAATACGACCTCGCTTATCAGTCGCTTGCTATCGTGCTCGAATCTCCCGATTCAGAAACCAACAAACTGCTGAAATGCGAGACGTATAGATCAATGTCGGAATATTACGAACACTGCTACAACACCGTTAAGGCGTTGGAATACCTCAACAACTACATAGCACTTCAAGACACAATTCATTGCCGCTCGCTCGACAAAAACTGCTGTCTATTGCCACAGTTTATGCAGTCGAAATATATTGACCGTCAGATTTTTATCTCGGGCAACGATACTATTAATGACCTCGAAAACGAAAACCAACAACAGAATACCACCATTTTCATTTTGGCTATTAGTGGTGTTTTAACTCTATCGTTTTCGGCTTTTGCAGCTTGCAAATGGGTGTCGCTCTCCAAGGCCAACACCAAGCTCAGCATCCACAACCAAGGTATCGAAAGCCGTCAAAACGAACTGGCTGCCGCTCAGGCGGGTCTCGCTTCGCTGTCGCTGATAGCCGAGCAGACTTCAAACGCTTTTCTCACTGCCGACCACACCGGCAAAATCACCTGGGTGAACAAGGGTTTTGAAAAACTCTACAACAAGAACCTCCGCGAGTATATCCTCGAAAACGGCGAAAACCTTTTCTACTCTACCGACACATCGCGCAAGACAGCTCTCGAAAACTGCCGAGAACTTAAAAAGACACAGATTTGCCAGTTTAAGTTCACCGGCGCAAAAGAGCCGAAATGGATTCTCAGCACCATATCGCCTGTGTTGGAAAGCGACCATATCAACCAGTACGTTATCATCGAAAACGATATCACCGACATCAAAGCATCAGAACTTAAACTACTTGAAAACAATAGTCGCATAACAGGTAGCATTCGTTCGGCGCACATAATACAGCAATTGCTTTTGCCATTGTCACAAACAATAAGCAAATATTATCCTTTGTTTGTGATTTACAAACCCAAAGACATCGTTTCGGGCGACTTCTATTGGTTTAAACACAATGCCGACAGCAACACAAGCATCATAGCCGTGGGCGATTGCACAGGTCACGGAGTACCGGGCGCAATGATGAGCGTTTTGATGATTCGTATTCTCGACGAAATCACCGCCCTCAAACCGGAAGCATCACCGGCAGAGATACTTACCGAAATGCAAGACAAGGTGGTAGAAATGCTCAAACAGCGTCAAACCGAAAACAGCAACGGATTAGACATCACCATAGCTCAAATTACACAACACGGCAACACCGCCGACGTAACTCTCGCCGGTGCAAAATCGTATTTCGCATATTATCAAACCGATACACAAACCACCACACTTGTTAAAGGCACTAAAAAATCTATCGGCGGCACCGACAACGAACGCTGTTTTGAAGACCGTATGTTGAGCCTCAACAAAGGCGACAGAATTTATCTCAGTTCCGACGGATTTATCGATCAAAACAACCCTGAACGCAAATGCTTTGGTAGTCAACGTTTTACCGAATTAATCAACCAAAGCGCCAATAGCCCTATTTCAGAGCAAAAAGAGTTTATCGAAAACGCTCTTGCTCAATGGCAACAAGACCAGCCTCAGCGCGACGACATCTGCGTGGTGGCACTTCAAATGTAATATTATGGAAGATAAAAAACTTGAACAATCGTTTGAGCAGGTGCTCAACAATATCTATAAAATTCGCCGCGAATGTCCTTGGGATGCCGAACAGACTCCCGAGTCGCTGCGCACCCTCACCATCGAAGAAACCTACGAATTGGCACAGTCGATACTTTCAGGCAACCAAGCCGACTTTAAAAAAGAACTTGGCGACGTGCTACTACACATTATATTATATGCACGAATTGCCGAAGAGCGCGGATGGTTCTCCTTTGCCGATGTGTGCGACGCTTTAAACGAAAAACTCGTGTTCCGTCACCCTCATATCTTTGGCGACTACAAGGCTGAAACTCCCGAGGAGGTTTCTAAAATGTGGGAACAGGTGAAACTCAAAGAAAAAGGAGGCAACAAAACTGTTCTCAGCGGAATACCAGACGCATTGCCCGCACTTATCAAGGCATACAGAATACAAGATAAGGCTCGCAACGCCGGTTTCGATTGGGATGAAAAAAATGACGTTTGGCCCAAAGTGGAGGAAGAAATCAACGAATTGAAATCTGAACTCAACAAAGGCGACAAGGAAAATTCCGAAAAAGAGTTCGGCGATGTGCTTTTTGCTATCATCAATGCAGGACGTCTCTACGACATCAATCCCGAAAACGCTTTGGAACTTACCAACCGCAAATTTATTTCGCGATTCAACTACATAGAACAGAAAGCCAAAGAACAAGGTCGCAATCTCAAAGATATGACCCTTGCCGAAATGGAAGAACTTTGGCAACAAGCTAAGACAATGCATAATGCTTAATGCATAATTAGGAATTGAGCATAGGTAATTATGAATTATGCATTGTGAATTATGAATTTATTAATGATTTCGGTAGATAAAATATTAGACGAAAGTATCAAACTCGTAATGTCTTACGGGCCAAAACTGCTTTTGGCTATATTTGTTCTCTTTGCCGGATTTTGGATTATTAAGAAAATTAGCAAACTGATTGCCTTATTGATGGAAAAACGCAATGTAGATGTATCTCTACGGTCGTTTTTGCAGTCGATAATCAATGTTGCATTAAAGATTTTGCTGATAATATCAGTGTTGCAAATGGTGGGCGTGGAAACCACATCGTTTGTGGCAATGCTCGGTGCGGCAGGCTTGGCAATTGGTATGGCGTTGCAAGGTTCGCTGTCGAACTTTGCGGGCGGAGTGCTGATTTTGCTTTTTAAACCTTACAAAGTGGGCGATTTAATTGAGGCACAGGGTTATACCGGCACAGTAGACGATATTCAGATTTTTACCACCAAGTTGAAAACCGCACAGGGACGCATTATTATTATCCCTAACGCCGCACTCAGCAATGGCAACATCGTTAACCATACTGTTAACGGCACCAACCGTGTTGACATCATCTTCAACATCGACTACAACGCCGACATCGATCTTGCCAAACAAACCCTTTTAGACGTTGCCAAAAACGCTCCGGGTGCATTGCCAGACCCTCCTGCTGTATGCGTGGTTTATTCGCTCGGCGATAGCAGTGTAAACATTCGTCAAAGCACCTACTGCAATCCGCCTGACTATTGGGATGTATATTTCTACAATATGGAGCAAGGCAAAAAAGCCCTTGACAAAGCCGGGGTCAACATCCCCTTCCCACAGATGGATGTGTTTATCAAGAATAAATAAGCCGTCAAGAACGTAACCTATCTAATTTATAACTTAACAACATAATGCGCATAATCAGCAGCATACTCACCATCAATGAGATCAAATGAAATTGATGACTCTGTTTTAACAAAATTCCTGATAGATACTCCATATGAATCTTCATATTGAGAGAGAGGAACACATTCTGAAGTATAAAGGATTACACCATCCAAAGAAATCTGGAATTGAGCTCCATCGTCAAAATCAAACTCAAAATAAGTAGTATAAACATAACAATCGTGTACCGCATTATTGTCAGTTCTTGTAATAGTAACATTCTTTACTAGTTCTCCATTTTGATATGTACCATGATTGATGTCATTGTAGTAACCATTGTAAATATCGTCATATTCTATAATTTTGGTTAAATCAATTACATAATGTGCGAAGTTAGAAGAAAACTCACCATCAGCAAGATCGAATGTAATAGTTGATTCTGATTTAACAAAATTTTTGATTGATACACCATAGGAATCTTTGTATTGAGAAAGAGGACTACATTCTGTAGTATAACGAACTACACCATCAAATGAAATTTGAAATTGAGCACCATCGTCAAAATCAAACTCAAAATATGTATCGTAAATATAACAATAATGATCTTTAGAATTGTCAGTTCTTGTTATTGAAACTGTTTTTATTCTTGCACCATTTTGGTATATGCCATGATCTGTTTCAAAGTAGGAATCATTGTAGTCGTCATAATAATCCACAATCTTGTTTAAATTTACTATATAATGGGCAAAGTCTGAAGCATACTCACCGTCGGCTAGTTCAAATACAATTGTTGTGTCAGTTTTTGCAAAGTTTCTGATACATACTCCATACGTATTAATATACTCATTGATTGGAATACACTCCGAGGTGTAAATTATTTTTCCATCAAACGAAATCTGAAACTGAGCTCCATCGTTAAAATCAAATTCAAAGTAATCGTCAAAGATCATACAAGGATGCGTATTCTCATTTTCAACTCTTGTTATCATTACCGTCTTCTTTGACTTATCATTTTGATAGATTCCTCGGTCGTAACTATAGTTGTCTATAAACTCAGGGTCTACATCTTGATTAAAATTAACTATATAATGGGCAAAATTGGTAGAATATTCTCCATCTGCTAGTTCAAAAACAATAGCAGTGTCTGTCTTTGCAAAATTTCTAATACAAACTCCATATGTATCACTAAATTTGTCAAGAGGAACACATTCTGAAGTGAATATAATTTCACCCTCTAATGATATCTGAAATAATGCTCCATCATAGAAGTCGAATTGAAAATAATCATCGTGAATATTGCAACAAGTTATAGCATTATTCTCTACCCTAGTGATTGTGTTGGTTTTTATCAATTGTTGAGATTTATATGAGCCATAATTGTTTCTATTGTTTTTAGGAAAATCACTATAACTATTGTTTGTAATATTTACAAGTCGATTACAATTATCAAATGCATAATAGTCAATCTCATACACTGAAGAAGGTATAACTACAGTTTGCAAATTAGAGCAATTTTCGAAACTATATCCCTTGAGTTGGGTAATGCCATCTGATATCACTATAGATGATAAACTTGTACAATTAGAAAAACCTGATTGTCCAATTTCTGTTAAAGATTGAGGCAATGAGATTTCTTTTAATCCAGCACAGTTTTTAAAAGCCGAAGCACCAATAACATCTACAGACTCTGGCAAAACAACAGATATCAAGTTTGTTACGCCCTCATCTCCACCAATTTTCGCTGATTTGGATAGAGATTTGACACAAAAAGCATTTTCTGGTATTTCCTTTGTAGCTGAACATTTTCTCAAATCAAGCTTAACTTTTACAGTTTTATTGCCATAAAGACAATGAGACAATTTATCAAAATCAATAATATCATCAGTAAGTTTAATTTCTACTATAGATCCTGATGTGAGTGATTTAAGATAATCGTCCAACATATCTAAAGATATAGACTTGGAAATATATGCATTGTCAACGGCATTGTTTTGAATAACAGCATCATCGTCTTTGGAACAAGATATAAAAGACAAAAATAAAACTAATAATGCTGATAAGATGTAGAAAATATGCTTGCTCATAATGAATTCGATTGAAGGCGTGAATATTTGATTTATTGTAGCTTAATATACGGGAATACCGACCTATAGGTTACAATTCAGTTTTTATTTGATAAAAAAATACGCAAAAAAAATTGCCATCATCATCTGACAATGGCAATACAACAAATAAAAATAATTTCAATATTTATTTCATCCCCTTGATAATTCCGTGCTTAGATTTATTGATAAACTTGATAATTTCGTCGCGTTCGGGACATTGAGGAATATCGCTTTCGAGTTTTTCGAGGGCGTGGGTCACATTCAAACCCGATTGGAATATTATACGGTAGCAATCGTGGATAAGATTGATTGTCTCTTGAGAAAAACCACGACGGGTAAGACCAACTATGTTGATGCCACAATACTGCAACGGATCGCGTCCGCATTTAACAAACGGCGGAACGTCTTTCTGAACGCCCGACATTCCACTGGTCATAGAGTGCATACCGATGTTTGAGAACTGCAAAACGGCTGTTCCGCCGCCAATTACAGCCCAATCGTCAACTGTTACCTCGCCTGCTATCTGTGTTGCGTTGCTGATAACTATATGGCTACCGAGTACGCAGTCGTGTCCCACGTGGCAGTAAGCCATAATAAGGTTGTTGCTGCCGATTACAGTCTTGCCCTTTGAGGCTGTGCCGCGGTTAAGAGTAACGCACTCGCGAATAGTATTGTTGTCGCCGAGTTCGAGAGTGGTGTATTCGCCTACGAACTTAAGGTCTTGGGGAATAGCGCCAATGCACGCGCCCGGGAAAAACCTATTGTTTTTTCCGATACGAGAACCCGACATAATATGAACGTTGGAAATAAGCGTGCAACCGTCGCCTATCTCTACGTCATCGTCCACAACGCAAAACGGACCTATGGTAACGTCTTTCCCGATTTTTGCGCCGGGGTGTACTTCGCTAAATTTATGTATCATATTAATCAGTATGTTAACGGTTTTTTGTTATCATTGCAGTAAGTTCACCCTCGCTTACAATCGAGCCGTTTACAAATGCTTGTCCGCGCATTGTTACAATGCCGCGGCGGATTGGCTCGGTGAGTTCGAGTTTGAATACGAGTACGTCGCCGGGTATTACTTTGCCTTTGAACTTAACTTTATCGATTTTAACGAAATAGGTTGAGTAATGTTCGGGTTCGTC
>JAEEGL011245174.1_pt1 | contig 23105 bp, 22 predicted proteins | sample 9134231 | NCBI WGS metagenome assembly JAEEGL01 (sample SAMN16246548, study PRJNA631951) | gut metagenome | biome: gut microbiome; feature: rumen; material: fiber-attached | host: Bos | place: Iran: Karaj | collected 2018-10
AACGCCCAGATAGCTCAGTTGGTAGAGCAGCGGACTGAAAATCCGCGTGTCGCTGGTTCGATTCCGGCTCTGGGCATGAAAAAGAGATCTCAATATGAGGTCTCTTTTTTTTCTCTTTTTCGACATAATTTTTTTAAATAATAAAAATATACAAATTTTATAGGTTTTTACCCCGAAAGTATTGAAATCACAAGGTTTTATGGTTACAATAGAACCCGATTTGACCCTAATCATATATTTTTGAAAGGCAAAAAAATGAGTCAGGAAATATTAAATATCGAAAAGCTCTGTGTCAGCGTTCTGGACAAAGAGATATTAAAAGGCCTGGATCTTAAGATAAGTGAAGGAGAGACCCATGTAATAATGGGACCCAACGGTGCCGGAAAATCTACTCTGGGCAACACCCTTATGGGTAAGTCCGAATATGAGGTAACTTCCGGTAAGATCTCTTTCCTTGGAGAGGATCTGCTTGAAATGAAGACAGATGAAAGGGCAAGAAAAGGTCTTTTCATGTCATTTCAGAATCCCGTTGAAGTTCCCGGAGTAAGGCTCTCGGAATTTATGAGAAACTCCTGTGAGGCCATGGGAGAAAAGATGTCACTTTGGAATTTCAAAAAGGCAGCTTCTGCTCAGATGAAGGTCCTCAATATGGATCCTGCTTATCTTGACAGGGAACTTAATGTCGGATTTTCCGGCGGAGAGAAGAAAAAGGCTGAGATCCTTCAGCTGCTTATGCTTAAGCCTAAGCTTGCCATCCTTGATGAGACCGATTCCGGTCTTGATGTAGATGCAGTTCGTACTGTGTCCGAGGGCGTTAAGGCATATCATGAGCAGGTGGGTGGCGCTCTTCTTATCATCACCCACTCCACCAGGATCCTTGAGTCTCTTGAGGTTGATAAAGTGCATGTAATTGCTGACGGAAAAGTGGTTGCGGAAGGCGACAGACAGTTAATTGACGAGATCAACGAAAGCGGATTTGAGAAATATATAAACGCGGAAAAATAATATGAGCGAAGAAAAAACCTATGTAGAGGACATAAACAGGTCCGTCTACGACGTTATAGATGAAGAAAAGGATGCCTTCAGACTCGAAGAAGGATTGAACGAGGATACTATCAGACGCATTTCTGAGGAAAAAGACGATCCTGAGTGGATGAGAGAATTCCGACTGAACTGTCTGAAGATCTACAATTCCTTATCCGTTCCTCAGTGGGGCCCCGGAATCGAAGGCCTGGACATGGATCATATCTCCACCTATGTACGTCCTAATACAAAAATGAATAATACCTGGGATGAGGTTCCCGAGGATATCAAGAATACATTTGAAAGACTGGGTATTCCTGAGGCTGAGCGTGCTTCCCTGGCGGGAGTCGGTGCACAGTATGATTCCGAGCTTGTTTACCACAATGTCATGAAAGAGGTTGAGGAGCAGGGAGTTGTTTATACCGACTTTGAAAGTGCTCTTAAGGGCGAATATGCCGATATGGTAAAAGAGCATTTTATGACTCTTTTAGTGCCTACGGATCACAAGTTCAATGCCCTTCACGGAGCCGTATGGTCGGGAGGATCCTTTGTTTATGTACCTAAGGGAGTTAAGGTATCCATTCCACTGCAGTCATATTTCAGACTTAATGCAAAGGGCGCCGGACAGTTTGAGCACACTCTTATCATAGTGGATGAAGGCGCGGATCTTCATTTCATAGAAGGATGTTCCGCTCCCAAGTATAATGTGGCCAATCTCCATTCCGGATGCGTTGAACTTTTTGTCGGAAAGGGCGCAAAGCTCAGATATTCCACTATTGAGAACTGGTCAAAAAATATGTATAACCTCAATTCCAAGAGAGCTTTGGTAGAAGAAAACGCCAGAATGGAATGGGTATCCGGGTCCTTCGGTTCACATGTTTCCTATCTGTATCCTTCCACCATTCTCAAGGGAGATAATTCCACCATGGAATACACGGGTATCACTTTTGCCGGCGAAGGTCAGAACCTGGATACCGGGATGAAAGTAACCCATGTGGGAAAAAACACTTCCTCCGTGGTAAATACAAAATCTATTTCAAAAAGCGGCGGAATAAGCACCACCAGAACTTCGGTACAGGTAATGCCAAAAGCAACCGGTGCAAAATCAGTTGTAAGCTGCGAGTCCCTGATGGTAGATAACATCTCCCGTTCCGACACCATACCCGTTATGGATATAAGGACCGCTGATGCGGATATCGGGCATGAGGCAAGTATCGGAAGTATCCCTGATGATGCGGTATTTTATCTTATGAGCAGAGGCTTAAGCGAAGAAGATGCAAGGGCCCTTATCGTAAGCGGATTTGCAGATAATGTTTCCAGGGAGCTACCCATGGAATATGCTGCGGAGATGAATAACCTGATAAGACTTGAGATGAAAGGGAGCATAGGATGATGGCTGAACAGATTAAGATAAACAGCCTCGTTCCCCCTACATGGAACAGGCTGCAGGTAAATGAAAAAAATATTGAACTTCCCGGTCAGATAAAAGTCGGGAATATTGTAACCGGAACCGCCTTATCTTACGGAGATATTTCCGATATTGAAACGGGATGCGGCCGTGAACTTGACGGTTACCTTGAAAAATTCGTAAAACCCGTAAAGGTTGAAAATCACGGGGCAGATCTTCTCACCATAAAGAAGGAATATACAGAAGATGCCGCAGACATCCTTTACTTCGATGTTCCTGAAGGTGAGACCGTAAATATCCTTACGGATGTCAGTTCGAAGGACGGTTCCGGACTTACCGGAATCCTTCAGATCCTTGTAAGAGCAGGAAAGAATTCAAAAGTAAACATCACCCAGGTTATAAGACCCGGCAAAGAAACAACCATTATAGATGACATCGGTGTAAAGCTTTCATCCGGAGCAGAGGCTGATCTTTCCAGGATCTATGCCGGAGAAGGCGTTATCGGAAGCGGCTACAGAGTGGATCTTGAAGGTGAAGCATCCTGTGCAAAGACTTACTCGGGGCTTGTCAGGGGTTCTGATACGGATCTTGATATGAACTACGTGATGAAGCATTTCGGAGTAAATACAAAGTCCGAGATAAATGTAAGCGGAGCTCTTTCCGGAACCGCACGCAAGACCTTCAGAGGTGTCATAGACTTTATTCGTGGTTGTGCAGGGGCTGACGGAGCGGAGAATGAAAACGTCCTTATACTTGATGATACCGTAGTTAACAGGACTGTCCCCCTGATCCTCTGTACGGAGGAAAATGTTGCGGGAAGTCACGGAGCCAGCATCGGACGTCCTGCTGACGAACAGCTTTACTATATGATGAGCAGAGGAATTGATAAGGAACGTGCTCTGAAGATCCTTGAAAGAGCATCCCTGGAATCAGCTGTTACACATATTGAGAGCCCCGAAGCAAAAGAGTATGTAATGAACATAATTGACGGAATATACGCAGATGAATGACAACGAACGTGAAAACATATTAAGTAATTACAGAAGGACATTTCCCCTTCTTGCATCAGACATCGCATATCTTGATAATGCGGCCACTACCCAGAAACCCCTGGCTGTTCTGGAAGCAGAGAGAAGATATTATGAAGAGGATAATGCAAATCCTTTCCGCGGTGTTTATGACTTAAGTGAAAGAGCCACCGAAAGGTATGAAAATGCCAGAGCCAAGGTTGCCGAATTTATAAATGCCGAAAGCCCCGAGGAGATAGTATTTGTCAGGAATGCAACGGAAGCCCTTAATCTTCTTGCTTCCTCCTGGTGTGAGGACAATATAACAGAAGGCGATGAGATCGTAGTTTCCGTCATGGAGCACCACTCGGACTTTCTTCCCTGGAAAATAATGGCTGAAAAAAAGGGAGCCGTACTGGTCAGACTTGAGCCTGATGAGACGGGAGCAGTAACAGACGAGATCCTAGATAAGGTCCTTTCGCAAAAAACAAAGATCGTAGCCCTGACTCAGGTTTCGAATGTTCTTGGAAGAGTCAATGATATAAAGCATATCGCGACAAAGGTTCATGCCGCAGGTGCAGTCTTTTCCGTGGACGGAGCCCAGAGCGTTCCTCACATGAAGGTGGATGTAAGGGATCTGGACTGTGATTTCCTTTCTTTTTCCGGACATAAAATGTTCGGCCCCATGGGTATCGGAGTCCTTTACGGAAAAAAAGAACTGCTTGATAACATGCGCCCTTACATGTATGGCGGGGAAATGATCCAGACCGTACACTGGGACAAAGTAGTGTATGCGGAAACCCCTCATAAGTTTGAAGCCGGTACCGTTAATGTCGGCGGAGCAGTGGGACTTGATGCCGCCATTGATTACATAAATTCCATCGGATGGGATATTATGGAGGAGCAGGAGGCTGCTCTTACAAAAAGAGCAATGGCAGGAATGCTGGATATCCCCGGAATCCGCATCATAGGATCTCAGGCAGCTGAAGATCATAAGGGCATTGTCACATTCTGCGTGGAAGATGTTCATCCCCACGATGTGGCGGATATCATGGGAAAAGCAGGTGTCTGCATAAGAGCGGGTCATCACTGTGCCCAGCCCCTGATGGATTTCCTCGGAGTTAAATCCACCTGCAGGGCAAGTTTTGCATTTTACAATACTCTCAGCGAAGTCGACAGATTCGTTGAGGAACTTTCCAAAGTAAGAGGACTTATGGGTTATGGAAAATAAGACATTTTATAATGAAGTTGTTACAGACCATAACATGCATCCTCTTCATAAACATGAGCTTGAAGATCCCGACATCGTGCTGGACGGAGTTAACCCTTCCTGCGGTGATGAGATCAGCCTTGAATTGAAAGTCAGTGACGGAGTGATAACCGACGGGGCTTTTGTGGGGGATGGCTGTGCTGTATCCCAGGCTTCCGCAGATATCATGCTGGAGCTTATTATCGGAAAGACCATTGAAGAGGCCAAAAGATATTCCTCTCTTTTCCTTAAGATGATCAAAAGCGAAGCGACCTCCGAAGAAATAGAAGAGCTCGAGGAGGCCGGAGCACTTTCCGATATCGCTCACATGCCCGCCAGAGTAAAATGCGCGGTTCTCGGCTGGCACACTTTTGATGAAATGGTTAAGAAACTGGAGCAGCTGTGACATCTCTTTTCGACGAACTGAAAGATCTTTCCGAAAAGAATATTTATCCTTGTCATATGCCCGGACATAAAAGAAAGAGTATTGCCGGGATATCCCCGGAATTTGCCTCTGTAGATTTTACGGAGGTTGAGGGCACTGACGATCTCCATGATCCTTCGGGAATTATCCTGGAGGCTGAAAAGTATGCGGCGGAAATCCTTGGTGCGGATGAAACATTTTTCCTGATAAACGGCAGTACTTCGGGAGTCCTTGCGGCCATAAGCGGCTGCGTAAAAAAGGGCGGAAAGCTCCTTATGGCAAGGAATTCCCACAGATCCGCACTAAATGCAGTCTATCTTCGGGACATAGTCCCGGTTTTTATTTTCCCCGATCATCTGGAAGAGCCTTTTATTCCCGATGCATTGTCGGCAGCAGATATTGAAAAAGGATTGGATGAAAACCCGGATGTCGAGGCGGTTTTTATAGTCTCTCCAACATACGAGGGCAGGCTTTCCGATATCCGTTCCATTGCGGAAGCGGTTCACAAAAGAGGTATTCCGCTTATTGTTGATGAGGCTCACGGTGCCCATCTGTCCTTTACAAAAAACAGTTCTTCGGATGCCATAAGGAGTGGTGCGGATGTGGTGATACAATCGGTTCACAAGACTCTTCCCGCACCCACCCAGACGGCACTGTTATCTGTTAAGGGAAGGATTGCGGATTCTGCAAAAATACGCAGATTTTTATCCATATACCAGTCCAGTTCCCCGTCATATCCTCTGATGTCCATGATCGACGGATGTGTAAGATATATGGCGGAAAACGGTGATGAACTTATAAGCAAACTTCAGACGAATTTTGAAAAAATGTTAAATCGCCTTGAAGTATGTGATAAACTAATATTTAGCCCCTGTATTAAGGATTTGCGTGAGGGAAGAGCCGATTACGGAAAACTTCTCATATGCACCGGAAAATGCAGGGAAACAGGTTTTGAAACAGCACGTATCCTGAGGGAAGAATTCGGCATAGAGACCGAGATGGATTCCGAGGGGTACGTACTTGCGATGTTTACGGTATGCGACGATCCCGAAGATTTCCACAGGGTGACAGAGGCGCTTATTGCACTGGATAAAAGACTGTCTCCAAATACCGATCCGAAGGTCACAGCCGGTTTAAAGCGGGCCACGGATTTCCGCCCCCTTAAGAAAATGGGATTTGCGGAAAGCTGCGACGCTCCTCATGAAGAAGTTCCTTTGGAGGAGGCGGAAGGCAGAGTATGTGCATCACTCATATATATGTATCCCCCCGGAACTCCCTTGCTTATTCCGGGTGAGGAAATAAGCGGTAAGCTGATCCGGTTTTTGCAGGAAAGCGTAGAAAACGGAGCGAATATAAAGGGGATCACTTCTTCCGGGATCTCCGTTGTAAAGAAACTGGTTTAAAATGGCAAAATTAATCTGTCTGCTGGGCAAAAGCTGCAGCGGAAAAGACACAATCTATAAGAGACTTCTTCAAAATGAGGAACTTGATCTTGTTCCTCTTGTAACCTATACCACACGTCCCAAGCGTGCGGGAGAGCAGGAGGGCAGAGAATATCATTTCACGGATGAAGAAGGATTCAACTCCCTCAAGGAACAGGGCAAAGTCATAGAAGACAGAAGCTATGATACGGTCTATGGCTTGTGGAGATATTTTACGGTTGATGACGGAACCTTTGATCCTTCCGGAAAAAATGTCATCGCTGCTGCCGGGACCATTCCTGCGTTCTTAAGACTCAGAGATCATTTCGGTGCTGAGAACACCTGCCCCGTCATGATCGAAACCGAAGACGGAATAAGACTTGAAAGGGCCATGAGAAGGGAGAAGAAGCAGACTTCACCCAGATATAAGGAAATGTGCAGGCGCTTCATTACGGATTCAGAGGATTTTGATGACGAGAAATTAAAAAGTGCCGGCATCGATAATATATTTATGAACAATGTGGACCTCGACAAATGTGTTGAGGAAGTGGCGGATTTCATCAGAAAGCTTTAATGGAAATTAAGGTAAATCAGGTCAATCAAACAGCTCCCACTGGGCAGACCCATCAGGTTCAGGAATCGGATGGCAGCTTTAAATTCATGCTGGCCAGCAATATCGAGGAATCCGAACTTGCGGGTAAGCTTAATGCGCTCATGGAGCAGATAGATTCCGAAGGGAAGAAACTTGCCAAGCGCAGGGATGTTAAGGACATGCGGCATTACCGCTCACTGGTCAAGGACTTCCTGAATGAGATCGTGACCCACTCCCATTCTTTTTCCAGAGAGAACTTTCTTGACAGAAAGGGACGTCACAGAGTCTACGGTATTATCAGACTGGTTGATGATAACCTTGATCAGCTTGCCAGGGAGCTGATGAAGGATGAGAAGGATAATCTCGAGATACTTAATAAGATCGGAGAGATAAAAGGCCTTCTTCTTGATATTTTTACCTGATATGGGGGAAAAGGGATGCCGGGATTAAAGGATATAATAGGACAGGACCTGATAAAAAAGCAGATCATTGAGTCTGTAAAAAATGACCGTGTTTCCGGCGGATATATCATCACCGGAGAAAAGGGATCCGGCAAGGAATTTGTCGCTTCAGTTTTTTCACAGATGCTGGTATGCGAAAAGGGCGGAGATGATATCTGCGGAGAATGTCATTCCTGCAAAATGGCCCAGGCCCATACTCATCCTGATATCAAGTACGTGGTTCACGAAAAACCCACCTCCATCAGTGTGGAGGAAGTAAGGGACCAGGTGTGCTCGGATGTATTTATCAAACCCTATCAGGCATCGAGAAAGATCTATATCGTAAATGATGCCGACAGGCTTACTCCCCAGGCTCAGAACGCGCTTCTTAAGACCTTTGAGGAGTCGCCGGAGTATGTTGTGATCATGCTTCTTGCATCCAACATCAATATGCTGCTTCCCACCGTCAGATCCAGATGTATTACCTGGGAGCTTAAGCCGGTATCAAAAGATGTAATGAAAAATTACCTCATGAAAGAACTTGAGGTGCCTGATTACAGAGCCGATATTGCCATAGCATTTGCTCAGGGCAATCTCGGAAAAGCCAGATCCATGGCTTCAAGCGATGATTTTTCCGCAATGCAGGCGGCGGCTCAGAGCGTTGTCAATCACTGCCGTGAAGACTCCATAGCAGACCTTATCTCGTTAGTCAGGAGCCTCTCCGAATATAAGGTTGATGCCGGAGAATTTCTGGATATGATCACCGTATGGTACAGAGATGTGCTTATGTTCAAGGCAACGGGCGAAACCGAGAGCCTTGTGTATAAAGACGATATTTCCATAATAAGGAAAGTCGCAAGACGCAGCAGCTACGAAGGCATAGAAGAGGTGCTTGGAGCAATCCAGCGTGCCAAGGACAGGCTTCGTGCAAATGTTGGCTTTGAAACAGTCATGGAACTGCTTTTCGCCACCATGCAGGAGAACGGATAAACCATGCCCCTTAAGACTGTTAGGAGATAAAATGAAGGTAATTGCAGTAAGATTTAAGAATAACGGAAAGAGTTATTTTTTCGATCCGGGTGATATACAGATTGAGAAAGATGACTATGTGATAGTCGAGACCGTAAAAGGCATTGAATACGCACAGGCTGTAAGCAATATCCAGGATATCGACGATGCGAGGATAACCATCCCCCTTCGTAAAGTAATGAGAAAAGCAACCGACACCGACAAGAAGCAGGTGGAGGATAATGTCCAGAAAGAAAAGAATGCTTATAAGGTAGCACAGGAGAAGATCCTGGAGCATAAGCTGGATATGAAGCTTACTGATGTGGAGTATGCTTTCGACAACAGTAAGATCATCTTTTTCTTTGTGGCTGAGCAGAGAGTTGATTTCAGGGATCTTGTAAAGGATCTCGCCGGAATATTCAGGACCCGTATCGAACTCAGACAGATAGGCGTCAGGGATGAAGCAAGAAGTCTCGGCGGCTTTGGCTCCTGCGGAAGACCTCTTTGCTGTGCCGAGTTTTTAAGTGATTTCGTTCCTGTTTCCATCAAGATGGCAAAGGAGCAGAATCTTTCCTTAAATCCTACCAAGATCTCCGGTGTATGCGGAAGACTTATGTGCTGTCTTAAGTATGAAGAGGAAGCATATGAGGAACTCAATTCCACCATGCCTGCCATCGGCGATTATGTCGCAACAAACGACGGTTTCAGAGGCGATGTGGCCGGAATAAATGTCTTAAGGCAGATTGCCAAAGTCCTGGTGGAAAACGGTGATGAGAAGGAACTCAGAGATTATGCCGCTTCCGAAGTAACTGTACTTCGCAGAAAGAAGGGCAAGAAGAACGGCTCCCACATGGAGATCGCAGCCGAGGATTCACCTGAGATGAGAGCGCTCCTTGAGGATGAGGCCAGGGAGAGAGAAGCAGGAAAGAATAACGGAAATCCTGATCAGAGCAAACAGGGCGGTGAAGGAAAAAATAACCGTCAGCCCAAGGAAAACCGCGGAAACGGCGGAGATAAAGAAAACCGTGGCGACCATAAAAACCGCGGAAATGATCAGACCAGAAAAGAAAACAAAAATCCCGGTCAGGGAAATCAGGATAATCGCGGAAATGCCGGATCAAACGGCGGCGGAAAATCCGGAAATCCGGAAAACGGTGAACATAAGAATAATCACGGAAGACGTGACAGAAACCGCAGACACGGCAGGAACAGAGACGATAAGAATCCTGCCACAGGCGAAAGCGAGAACAAGCAGGGTGGATCCGATCAGTCTTAAAGAATCAGAGAGAATAGATGATCTGCAGAGAGCAGGTCTTAAGATCATACAGGATCCCGGAAGATTTTGCTTTGGAATGGATGCGGTTCTCCTTGCTCATTTTGCAAATGTTCCCGATGGTTCAGAGGTGCTGGATATGGGAACGGGCACCGGAATAATTCCGATACTCATGTCAGCTTTATCAAATGCTTCACATTTGACCGGCCTTGAAATACAGGAAGAAAGTGCCGATATGGCTGACAGAAGTGTCAGATTAAACGGAATTGAAGAAAAAGTAAGAATTGTAAGAGGCGATATCAAAGAGGCAGCCGGGATTTTTCCCCGTGCCTCTTTTGACGTTATAACATGTAATCCTCCCTATCTTCAGGGGGGACACGGTATATCCAATCCGGAAGATGCCAAGGCCATCGCAAGACATGAGATCCTCTGCACTCTGGAGGATGTGGTGAAAAATGCGGAAGCATTGCTTAAGACCGGCGGAAAGTTCTGTATGGTTCACAGGCCATTCAGACTGGCAGAGATAATGAATGTCATGCATGAGCACAGGCTTGAACCCAAGAGAATGAGACTGGTGCATCCTTTTGTGGACAGAGAGCCCAATATGGTTCTGATAGAGGGAGTCCGGGGCGGGAACTCCCGAATCACGGTGGAAAAACCCCTGATCCTTCAGAATCCCGACGGATCATACACGGATGAAGTAAAAGAATGGTATGGATTCTAATATGAGCGGAATATTACAACTTTGTGCAACTCCCATAGGAAACCTCGGAGACATGTCCCCGAGGATATTGGAATGCCTTCAGAATGCGGATCTTATCGCTGCGGAGGACACCAGAAATTCTCTTAAGCTGTTAAGCCATTTTGATATCCATACCCCCCTTACCAGTTATCACGAATTCAATAAAGTGGATAAGGCATATGAACTCATTGCATCTTTAAGAGAGGGTAAAAATATCGCACTTATCACCGATGCCGGAACCCCCGCCATTTCAGATCCGGGGGAGGTCCTGGTAAAGATGTGTATAGAGGCGGGGATCACTGTTACATCCCTTCCGGGACCCTGCGCCTGCATCACAGCCCTTACCCTTTCGGGGTTAAACACCAGGAGATTTGTCTTTGAAGGCTTCCTTTCCAGAGATAAAAAGGAAAGAAAAGAGACCCTGAAAAGTCTTGAGAACGAAACCAGGACCATTATCATGTATGAGGCTCCCCATCATCTGAAAGAAACGCTGACAGATCTGTCGGAAAACCTGGCAAATGGAAATGACAGAAATGTCGCTCTTTGCAGGGAACTTACCAAAAAATTTGAGGAAGTGATACATACCACCATAGGAAATGCACTTCTTAAGTATGAGAATGAAGACCCCAGGGGAGAATATGTTCTCGTTATAGAGGGCAGAAGTGCTTCGGACCTTAAAGCAGAAGAAGCGGCTAAATGGGAAGCCTTGACCATTCCCGAGCATGTAAGGATGTATGAGGATATGGGCATGGACAGGAAAGAAGCCATGAAAGCCGCCGCAAAGGACAGAGGACTCAGTAAACGCGATATTTACGCGGAGCTTGAGAAGGACAAATAAGCCCATTTTCATTGATTTTTATGGGTTTAAGTGCTAATCTTTTAAAGATTGCGGGTATTTCTTCAAATAAATGCCCGAGATCATAAAACTATCCGGAAAAAGTTTTACGGGATATAAAAATATTTAGCGAGGTTACAAAAATGGCAGAATCAAATGCAAAGCAGGGCGGATGGCGCGCCAATAAATGGGTCCGCGCAGCAATACCTGCACTTCTTCTCCACTGCAGTATCGGTACCGTTTACTGCTGGTCGATCTTTTCACAGGAGATCGCAGATTATATCGGATATTCAAAGGGAGCCGTAGAATGGGCATTCTCCTTTGCGATCTTTTTCCTCGGAATGAGCGCAGCTTTCCTTGGAAACATTGTTGAGAAGGATATTCACAAATCTTCTCTCATTGCTACCATCTGCTTCTCAGTCGGAATGCTCCTTACCGGAGTTTTCATCATGTACGGCGGAAGTCATCAGCACAGCCCCGTAGCCCTTATCGGAATTTATTTAAGCTATGGTTTCATCATGGGTGTCGGACTCGGAACCGGATATCTTTCACCTGTTAAGACTCTTATGCTCTGGTTCCAGGACAGAAAGGGTCTTGCTACCGGTCTTGCGGTTGCGGGATTCGGAGCAGCTAAAGCTATCGCATCTCCCATCATGCAGGGAATGCTTAACGGCCTTGGAGAGGGTGGCATCTACAAGATGTTCATGATCCTCGCAGGTGTTTACTTTGTAATGATGTTCGTAGGACATCTTCTTCTTGCAAAGCCTGCTGACTGGCATGAGCCTCAGAACAGTGCGGACAAGCCCAAGATCATGGATGTTCTCAAGACAAAGCCTCTTACCAACTACGTCGGCATCTGGGTAATGTTCTATATCAACATCACCTGCGGACTTGCTCTTATCTCTCAGGAAAAGATGATCGTTAAGTGTGTGGGACTTGCTGCAATGGCCGGAGTCATCTCTACAGTTTCTGCTATCTTCAATGCAGGCGGACGTCTCGGATTTTCAGCATGGGCTGATACCATGAAAGACAGAAACACCATTTACAAGATGATCTTCATCCTTTCCATCGCATTTACCGCTCTTGTAATGCTTACCGGCGGTATCAAGAATGGCGAGGGCAACGGACTTCTTATCTTCCTTGTGCTGGCACTTATTTTCGTAGTAAATGCAGGATACGGCGGAGGTTTCTCCAACGTTCCCACCCTTCTTTCAGATCACTACGGAATGGGATCTATTTCAGCAATTCACGGTATTACTCTTTCCGCATGGGCATTTGCGGGACTTACCGGAAACCAGGTTGCTACCTACATCGTTAACCACACCGGTGAGTTTGTTGAGCACGGAACCGATGCTGCAGGAAAAGCCATCATGATCAATCCCGTAGGATACCAGAATGTGCTCATCTTCACCATTGCACTTTACATCCTTGCACTTGTTCTCTGCCTTGTACTTGTTAAACCTTCAAATACCAAGGGTAACAAATAATGAATTCATGCGACACTTGTGTAAATTACGTATATGACGAAGAAGATGACTGCTATGACTGTATGGTATCCATGGACGAGGATGATGCATACAGACTTAATGCAGATCCGAAAGCGGAATGTCCGTATTACAGAAATGACGATGAATATGCTGTTGTAAGACATCAAATGTAACTTTTATAAAGCTTTTATGGAGGGACAATCATGAATAAAACCAAACTCGGAATCAACGAATATGCATTTGTTGCACTTATTTTCCTGGCAGCCATCATGGGCCCTATTCCCATGCTCGGCCTGATCCTTTATGCTGCTGTGGCTGAAAAGAGCGAGATCATAAATGCAGGCTCCAGACTTGCCATCATCGTAAAGGCAGGCTTCCTTCTTTTCACTGAACTTCTCGACTTCATCACCTATATCGGAAGAGCATGTGATCCCGATGCATACGATTTCTTCAACGTAATGAGCAGGATCGATTATGTTATTGAAGCAATATTTATCGCAACCTTTATCGTATTTATCGTTATCAACTTCTTAAAGTCCCTTTCCGGAAAGCAGGCTAATGTAGTAGTATCCGCTCCTCAGGCACAGGCTCCCGTTCAGCCCGCAGCACCTGTTCAGCCTCAGGCTCCCGCACAGCCCGCAGCACCTGTTCAGCCTCAGGCTCCCGCACAGCCCGCAGCTGCTCCTGCACCTGCAGCAGCACCCGCTGCTACCAAGTGCCCCAAGTGTGGCAAGGAACTTGCTGCCGGCACCACCTTCTGCCCTGCCTGCGGAACCAAGGTACAGTGATAAAAAACTAAACGGATCGCTCAAAACGGACCGGAGATTTTCCGGTCCGTTTTTTGTCTGAAAAATGGCAAAATTCAAGGGAAAAATGCGTAAAATCAGTAGTGTAAAGACCGGGTTGATGATATAATTATTATAACTGTGCATCACAGTATTTGTGGCACGAAAAACGGTTTTTCCAAATAGGTTTTGCGAAGATATGGCTGAAAAAACAACGCTCTATACCCCGGACCAGCGATCCGAGATACAAGAGGGCAAGAAAAAAGGCCTGAACACAACCGTTTACGAAGACCCCAGATTCCTGGCTATCCAGATGAGAGAGATAAGGCTGGCTCTGGAAAAAGGTCTTGATGTCACTGTGCTCAAAAATCCGGAACTGGACTGGTTCCAGATGGAAGAGATAAGGCTCGGCCTTGAAGCCGGTATAGATGTAAGCAGGTATGCCAAACCCGAAATAAATTACTATGCCATGCGCCAGATACGTAAAGGTCTGGTGAGCGGCATCGATGTTTCGGATTTTCTGATATTCCCCGCTCCCATTGTTCGTCAGATCCGCAAGGCAAGACAGAACAATGTGGACATCATGAAATATGTGTCCGAAGGATATAAGGACGATCAGCTGGAGCAGATTCGCATAGCTCTGGCAAAAAAAGTTCCCATTGAAGAATATTTAAAACTTGAATTCAGAGCTCCCTCCATAGAGGAGATAAGAATAGGTCTTGAAAAAGGCCTGGATATTTCTTTGTATGTCGATCCCGCATATGAGTGGAGACAGATGAGGGAGATAAGGCTCGGACTTGAAAAACAGGTGGATGTGAGCGTTTACCGGAATCCCTTATTCCTCGCTTCACAGATGAAGGAGATAAGGCTTGGCCTGGAGGAAGGCCTTGATGTTTCTTCCTATGCACTGTTCAGATTCTCCGCTTCCGACATGAGAGTCAAGAGACAGGCCCTTAAAGAGGAAGTCTCCAAGGCTGCCAAGATCTCATCCAAAACCGAGACGATTGATTTTGACAAACTGGGTGAACTGCTTGAAGACGTGGAGGTGGTTTCTCCTGAGAAGCCCTTCAAGATCGTTGTTTCACCCGACGGAATGGAAGCATATCTGTCCATTTCCGATATGCGCAGAAAACCAACCGAGGCAGAGGTTCTTACGGAACTCTGGAACGACAAGATCAGAAAGGGAATACTGCGTAACGAAATAAGAAGTGCTACCGACGGAACCTATGAGGAAGATACTGTTCTCGTTGCCGTGGGTAAAAATGCCGAGAACGGCCGAGACGGCTGGTATGAATATTTTTTCAATACCAATGTAAACAGAAAGCCAAAGCTTCTTCCCGACGGCTCTGTGGATTATGCCGATATCGAATGGTATGACCCCGTTAAGAAGAATGACCGTATAGCCCTGTATCACAAGGCCGAAGAAGGTACAGACGGTTATGATGTGGAAGGTAATATACTTAAATCCACCAGGGGAAGAGAACAGCCCATACTTGCCGGAAGCGGATTTGTCATGGATAAGGACAGATGCACCTACTATGCCAAGACCGACGGCATGGTAAGACTCAACGGTGACAAGCTTGAAGTTAGCGAGATGCTGGAGGTTGAAGAAGCAACCACATCCATCGGCAATGTTGTTTTTGAAGGAAGCATCAGGGTCAAGGGAAATGTGGGAGCCGGAGTATTGGTAAAAGCCGGCAAGGACCTTATTGTGGATGGATTTGTCGAAGGCGCCACTCTGGAAGCAGGGGGAGAGATAATCCTCAGGAAGGGCATCAACGGAGCGGGCCGCGGCAAGATCAACGCAAAGGGAAGCGTTACCGCCAAATTCATAGAATCTGCGGATGTCTATGCCGGCGGAGATATTCATATTGATTATTCCATGAACAGTATCCTCTATTCCGAGGAAAATGTTGAAGCAAGACTCCGGACGGGGACCATTGTTGGCGGAGTTTGTACCGGAGTTAAGGGTGTGACTGCCCAGAACATCGGAACAAGAGCTGCAAAAAAGACCACCATAAGGGCCGGTTCCAGTTCTGCCCTCATGACTCTTAACAACAATATTTATAAGCAGCTGACAGCTGCACAGGAAGAACTCAGAATTCTGGAAAATGTTGCTAAGGAGATGGAGGGAAAGCTCAGTGTCGAGCAGCTGGCGGGACAGCCGGTTTATGAGAAGGTTCAGAATGCCATCTTTTCCAAGAACAAAGAATTTGAAGAACTGAGTGCAAAGCAGGAAGAAGTCAGAGCTCAGCTTCTTGAACTTAACAGAGCGGTGATAGTTGCAAATGGTACGGTTTATGACGGAGTAAAGATCCAGCTCGGTACCGCCAACTGGACACCCGATAAGGAACTCACAAATATTACTTTGAGAAAGATTAGACAGGGATCCGAAGAAAAAGTGCAGGCATACCATAACGGAAAGAATCCGTCGGATCCGGATGCGATAATTCAGTGATTTTCCTATTATCCACATGTATGGAGATTAAGATATGGCTGATAAGATTCTGATCATAACGGGAAAACTGGTGGAGCGTGAAGAACTCACGGAAATCCTCAGTGATGATTATGAGGTCCTCAGCGCCACCACGGGTGAAGAGGGAAGAAAGATCCTTAACGAAAAAGGATCCGATCTTAAGTGCGTTTTCTTGAGAGCGGATATACCGGGAATCCCCGGATTAACCCTTTTGAAAGAAAGCTCTGAGAGCGGCCTTACGAAAAAGGTTCCCTTTGTGGCCATTGAGGGCGAAGATGATCCCGAAACCCCTGCTGAATGGTTCGAACTGGGAACCATGGATTTTGTCAGAAAGCCTTTCCGGGGCAAGATCATCAGAAGAAGAGTGAAGAACCTCACAAGGATCAGCGCAAGACAGGGACTTTCCACCGATAAGATAGGAGCCCAGGATGAAACTCTGAAAAAACAGTTCAGACTCCTGACTCTGCAATCGGAGGAGCTGAAGAAAAACAGAAATCTCCTTCTGGAAGCACTCGGTTCCGTGGTTGAGTACAGAAACCTGGATTATTCCGAGCATGTGGGACATGTAAAGCAGTTCACCAGGATTTTGGGAATGCGTCTGATGCAGGATTATCCGGATCTGGGACTTACCAAGGAAAGAGTGGAGATCTACGCTTCCGCCAGTATGCTTCACGATATCGGAAAGATTTGTCTCCCGGATAATATAATCCTTAAGCCGGGAAGACTTACCCCCGAGGAAGCTGAGATCATGAAATCCCATACTTCAAAGGGCTGTGAACTGCTGGACGGTATCAAGAATTGCATAAGCAAGGAATATCTGACCGCATCCTACGATATCATCAGATATCATCATGAAAAATATGACGGCGGAGGATATCCCGAGGGCATAAGCGGGGATGCGATACCTTTGTCGGCACAGATCGTTGCCATCGCAGACATTTATGACGGACTGGTCTGCGAAAGAATTTATAAAAAAGCCAAGTCAAAGAGCAGGGCTTTTGAGATGATAACCACCGGTGAGTGCGGAGTCTTTGCACCGAAGGTTATGGAAGCTTTCAGAAAATGTCGCGACGAGTTTGAGGCTGTCGTGGATCAGACCGGAATGGAACTAGATGATGCAGATTAAGGAGAAATGAGAAAATGTCAGCAGAAAATAAGGAGACAATTAAGAATGGCGGTGCGATACTCGGTATAGAGTTCGGTTCTACAAGGATCAAGAGCGTTCTGACAGATGCGGATCATGCAATCCTTGCCACCGGAATCTATGACTGGGAGAATTCCTTCACCGATGGTGTTTGGACATATCCCATGGAGCAGATCATTAAGGGACTTCAGGGTAGCTTCTCATCCCTGCTTTCCGATGTCAGGGAAAAATACGATACCGATATCACAAAACTTGCCGCTGTGGGAATAAGCGGAATGATGCACGGATATCTTCCCTTTGACAGGGACGGAAAACAGCTTGCAGAGTTCAGGACCTGGAGAAATACCATGACTGCAGAGGCAGCAGGCGTCCTTTCTAAGGAGTTTGATTTTAACATTCCCCAGAGATGGAGCATTGCACATCTTTATCAGGCGATCCTTAACGATGAATCACATGTTAAGGATATTGCATTCCTTACCACCCTTGCGGGATATATCCATTTCAGACTCACCGGGGAAAAGAACATGGGTGTGGGCGAAGCCTCCGGAATGTTCCCCATCGATCCCGAGACCTGTGATTACGATGAAAAGATGATGGCTTCCTTCGGAAAGCTTATTGCCGATAAAGGCTACGGATGGGATCTTAAGAGTATCCTTCCCAAGGTCTTAAGTGCCGGTGAGAAGGCAGGAAATCTTACCGAAGAGGGTGCAAAGCTTCTTGACGTAAGCGGAAAACTCAGCGCCGGTGCTCCCTTCGCTCCATGTGAGGGAGATGCGGGAACCGGAATGTGTGCAACCGATGCGGTGGCTCCCGGAACCGGAAATATTTCCGCAGGTACTTCCGTATTTTCCATGGTGGTACTTGAGAAGAACTTAAGCAAGCCTCATGAGGAGATAGATGTGGTTACCACTCCCGACGGACTTCCCGTTGCAATGGTTCACTGCAATAACTGTTCTTCCGATATCAATGCGTGGGTCAAACTCTTTGAGGGCTTTGCTTCCGTAATGGGACTTGATGTAAATACCGGTGATATCTATACAAAGCTTTTCACCGATGCATATCAGAACGGAGCCAAAGACTGCGGCGGTGTCGTAAGCATCAATTACTTCTCCGGAGAGCCTGTCACGGGACTGGTAAACGGACGTCCCATGGTTGTCAGAACTCCCGATGCCGCTTTTTCAATTTCGAACTTCATGCGCAGCAACATCTACAGTGCATTCGCCACTCTTAAGTACGGAAATGATATCCTTTCAAGAGAAGAGAAGATAACCACAAAGAACATGATGGCTCAGGGCGGACTTTTCAAGACTCCCCTGGCTGCACAGCAGATGCTGGCAGATGCTCTTAACTGCCCCGTTACCGTGCCCGATACCGCTTCGGAAGGCGGAGCCTGGGGAATGGCAGTGCTTGCTGCGTATATGCTGAATAAGGCAGAGGGTGAGAAACTCGGAGATTATCTCCACGGAAAGGTATTTGCAGGCTTAAGCGGCAAGACCCTTGAGCCCGATGCCGAGGGCGTAAAGGGATTCGATAAGTACATGGAAGCCTACAAAGCTGCACTTAAGGCTGAAAAGAAAGTTGCTGATGAATGATACGTTTCATTAACGGATAAAACAGAGGAAACAAAATGCTTGAAGAATTAAAACAACGAGTATGTGAAGCAAACCTTCTGCTTCCGAAGCATGGCCTGGTAACCTTTACCTGGGGAAATGTAAGTGAGATCGACCATGAAAAAGGCCTTATAGTCATCAAGCCCAGCGGAGTTCCTTATGAGACCATGAAGCCTTCCGATATGGTGGTGGTGGATCTTGAGGGAAATGTGGTTGAAGGAGATCTTAATCCTTCATCCGATATGCCCACTCATGTGGAACTTTATAACGCTTTTCCCGAGATCGGCGGTGTGGTGCATACCCACTCATCATATGCCACAAGCTGGGCACAGGCGGGAATGGACATTCCCTGCTACGGTACCACCCATGCTGATTATATCTATGGGGAGGTGCCCTGTCTCAGATGCCTTACTGAAGAAGAGATAAACGAGGCATATGAAAAAAATACGGGACGTCTCATAGTGGATTATTTCAAGAACTCCGGAAGAGAGGTCATGGCGGTTAATGCGGTGCTTTGTAAGAACCATGGTCCCTTCACCTGGGGCAAGGACGGATTCGATGCCGTACATAATGCCGTGGTACTTGAGGAAGTTGCCAAGATGGCATACAGGGCAAGGCTCATCAACCCGGATGTAAAGCCTGCACCACAGGAACTTCAGGACAAGCATTATCAGAGAAAACACGGACCTAACGCCTATTACGGTCAGAAAAAGTGAACGAATACTTTGCAAAGATGACGGGGGTTAATTTTTGTAGGTATTAAAATATTAAATGCAGCAAAAATGCAAAAGAAGGAGAGAAAATGGACAATCTTCAGCTCAAAAAGTATGCCAACGAAGTTCGTAAAGGCATAGTAACTTCAACTCACAGCGCAAAAGCGGGACATCCCGGCGGATCTCTTTCCGCAGCTGATGTCTTCACCTTCCTTTATTTCGAGGAGATGAACATCGATCCCAAGGATCCCGGCAAGGCAGACCGAGACAGATTCGTTCTTTCAAAGGGACACACCGCTCCCGGACTTTATGCGGCTCTTGCTAACAGAGGATTTTTCCCCGTTGAGGATCTTACCACTCTCAGAAAACTCGGATCATACCTTCAGGGTCATCCCAATATGCACATTCCCGGAGTCGATATGGCTTCAGGATCCCTTGGACAGGGAATCAGTGCCGCAGCAGGTATGGCACTTGGTGCAAAGCTTGATAACAAGGATTTTAGAGTATACACCCTTCTCGGTGACGGCGAGATCCAGGAAGGTCAGGTTTGGGAGGCAGCAATGTTTGCAGGCTTCCGCAAGCTTGATAATCTCTGCGTGATCGTTGATAATAACGGACTCCAGATCGACGGACCTGTTGATAAGGTATGTTCTCCTTATCCCATTGCCGACAAGTTCAAGGCATTTAACTTCAATGTTGTAGAGATCGATGCTCATGATTTCGATCAGATCCGTTCCGCTTTCAAGACAGCCAAGGAGACCAAGGGTATGCCTACCTGTATCATCCTTCACTCCACCAAGGGTAAGGGCGTTTCCTTCATGGAGAATTCCGTTGACTGGCACGGCAAGGCTCCCAATGATGAAGAGTATGCTATCGCAATGGCAGATCTTGCAAAGATCGACGAGGAACTTGCTAAGGAAGGCTGATAAGCCTTTAAGCTACCAACATTAACAGATTAGAAGCCTAAAAGGCGTGAAAGGGATAAAAATGGCAGACGTTAAAAAGATAGCAACCAGAGAGAGCTACGGAAATGCTCTCAAAGATCTTGCGGAAGAGTTTCCGCAGCTTGTAGTTTTGGATGCAGACCTTGCAGCTGCAACCAAGACCGGAATTTTCAAAAAGGCATATCCCGACAGACATATTGACTGCGGTATCGCTGAGTGTAATATGATGGGCGTTGCAGCAGGTCTTTCCCTTACCGGAAAAGTTCCCTTTGTAAGTTCTTTCGCAATGTTTGCAGCAGGAAGAGCTTTCGAGCAGGTAAGAAACTCTATCGGATATCCTCACCTCAATGTTAAGATCGGTGCTACCCACGCAGGTATCTCCGTTGGTGAGGACGGTGCATCCCATCAGTGTAACGAAGACCTTGCACTTATGAGAAGTATCCCCGGAATGGTAGTTATGTGTCCTGCAGACGACATCGAGGCAAAGGCAGCTGTAAGAGCAGCTCTCGAGTATGAAGGTCCTGTTTATATCAGATTCGGACGTGCGGCAGTTCCTGTTATCAATGACAGACCCGATTACAAGTTTGAGATCGGAAAGGGCAGCGTTGTAAGAGAAGGTAAGGATGTATCCATCGTGGCAACCGGAATTCTTGTTGATTCCGCACTTCAGGCAGCCGAGAAACTGGCAGCTGAGGGCATCGATGCAGAGGTTATCAATATTTGCACCATCAAACCTATTGACAGAGACCTTATAATAAAGAGTGCGAAGAAAACCGGAAAGGTTGTAACCTGCGAAGAGCATTCCGTTATCGGCGGACTCGGCTCTGCAGTATGTGAGGTTCTCTCAGAAGAGTGCCCCGTACCCGTTAAGCGTGTAGGAATGCAGGATGTATTCGGTGAGTCCGGATCTGCTGCAGATCTTATCCATAAGTACGGACTTGATGCCGAAGGTGTTGCAGCTTCCGTTAAGGAGTTTGTAAAATGAAAAATATCTTAGCCCCTTCAATACTTGCAGCGGACTTTAATGTACTTGGTGACCAGATCAGTTCAGTCCGTGAAGGGGGAGCAGACTATCTTCATTTTGATGTTATGGACGGGATTTTTGTCCCGTCCATATCCTTTGGAATGCCGGTGATGAAATCCATCAGGAAAAATACGGATCTTTTTTTCGATACTCATCTGATGATCGAAAAGCCGGACAGATATATTGAAGAGTTTGCAAAAAACGGTGCGGACGGAATAACCTTCCATATAGAGGCCGATCCGGAACACGCACTTGAGATAATCCGACACATTCACGATACCGTGTCTTTATCGGGAAAGAAACTGAGAGCGGGTGTGGCCATCAAGCCCGCAACTCCGATCAGTACCATTCTTCCGTTGGCCGAAGAAGCCGACATGCTCCTTGTCATGACGGTGGAACCCGGATTCGGAGGACAGAAGCTGATCCCTGAAACTGTGGATAAGGTCAGGGCACTCAGGGCATTTATCGATGCCGAGGAACTTGATACGGATATCGAAGTGGACGGAGGCATCACAGCGGATAATATCGCAGACATAAATAAATCCGGAGCAAATGTCATTGTGGCAGGTTCCGCCGTATTCGGCGGTGATCCCGCGGAGAACGCTAAGACGCTTCTCGGGCTTATGAATGTGTAAATTATTTAAATATTTTTCATTGAAAGGTTTGGTTTTATCATGGGTGGATTTTTCGGAGTAGCTGCAAAGGATAGCTGTGTATTCGATCTGTTTTTCGGAACGGATTACCATTCACATCTCGGAACAAGAAGAGGCGGACTTGTTGTGTACGGAAAAGACGGATTTAACCGTGCTATCCATAACATAGAGAATTCTCCATTCAGGACCAAATTCGATAAAGAGGTTCAGGAAATGGACGGATATATGGGAATCGGTTCAATTTCCGATTACGAACCCCAGCCTCTTATAATCCATTCCCATCACGGAACCTATTCACTGGCTACCGTATCAAAGATCAACAATGCGGATGTACTTGCAAAGGATCTTATCGACAGAGGCTTGAGCCATTTCATGGAAATGAGCTCCGGTGAGATCAATGCTACAGAACTTATCGCCGCACTTATCAACACTAAAGAAAATCTCATAGACGGAATTGATTATGCACTTTCCGCCATTGACGGCAGCGTATCACTTCTCATGCTCACTCCCAAGGGAATATATGCCGCAAGGGACAAGCAGGGAAGAACTCCCGTTGTCATCGGAAGAAAGGACGGAGCATTCTGTCTTTCATTTGAAAACTTCGCATACAAGAATCTGGGATACAGCGACTATAAGGAACTGGGTCCCGGTGAGATCGTATGCGTTACCGATTCAAACTGCGTAACTCTTAAGGGACCCGGAGATGATATGAAGATCTGTACTTTCCTCTGGGTTTACTACGGATATCCTTCAAGCTCCTACGAGGGAATGAGCGTAGAGAAGATGCGTTACTTAAACGGTGCAGCCATGGCTAAAAGAGATGATGTGAAGGCTGACATCGTAGCCG
>JAEEGL010763291.1_pt1 | contig 23104 bp, 14 predicted proteins | sample 9134231 | NCBI WGS metagenome assembly JAEEGL01 (sample SAMN16246548, study PRJNA631951) | gut metagenome | biome: gut microbiome; feature: rumen; material: fiber-attached | host: Bos | place: Iran: Karaj | collected 2018-10
GCCGCCAACAAGTGGATGGAAGACAACATGATGCCCAACTACCCCATCGGCGACATCAAAGTCGACGGCAAGATTGTCGAGGGCATCGACGCCAACCGTCTGGTTCTGGATCACCCGCTGACCGTTCAGCAGTAAAGTAAAGTCCTTAAAGACCTTATTAATCAAACAAAAAACGAAGAAACAATGACTGAAGAAATCATCATAGCCGGTTTCGGTGGACAGGGTGTCCTCTCGATGGGTAAGATCCTTGCCTACTCCGGTGTTATGCAGGACAAAGAGGTCAGCTGGATGCCCAGCTACGGCCCCGAGATGCGTGGCGGCACCGCCAACGTCTCCGTCATCATCAGCGACGAGCGCATCAGCTCGCCCATCATCAACCAGTTCGACACTGCCATCATCCTCAACCAGCAGTCGCTGGATAAGTTTGAGGCCAGCGTGAAGCCCGGCGGTCTGCTCATCTACGACCCAAACGGCATCACCCACGAACCCACCCGCAAGGACATCAACATTTACAAGATTGCCGCTACCGCCAAAGCCCAGGAGCTCGGCATCAGCAAGGTCTTCAACATGGTGGTCCTCGGTGGCTTCCTGAAACTGAAACCCATTGTCGACAAGCAGTACATCCACGAAGGTCTGGAGCACTCACTGCCCCAGCGCCACTGGAACCTCATTCCCCAGAACGAGGAAGCTATCGAGATCGGCAAGGGCCTCATCGAAGCCGTCCAGACGCTGTAAGCAATCGTCTTATAGACACAACGAGAGAGGGCGTCCCGCAGGGACGCCCTCTTCATTATTACTGCTTTTAGTTCTATTCCTCTTTCTTCTCGGAGGTCTGGAACTTCTCTTTCAACTTGGGCCAATAGCCTTTGGCGAGCACGATGCCACAACCCAGCACGATGCCGAGGAAGGTCCAGATGACAAGGGTCTTGGCACGGCTGTTGGAGGGTCTGTTAGGCATGGTGACAGGCTCGATGATAGAGAATACCGGCGTGTCTTTCTTCACCTTCATCTTGGCCTGCTCCAACTGCTTGGCCATTTCCATGTAAACGGTGTTGGCAACATTGTATTTGGACTGCAGACGCTCTCTACCGACATTGGCAGTGGTGGTGACCACGTTCTGCAAACGGTCCCTCGAACCGGCCAAAGCCACCTGATAGCGCTCAGCCTCCTCCTTGGCTTCGTCGTAGCGTGCTTGGATATACTCCAAGTCGGCTTGCGACTTCTCGGTGCGGAAACGAGTCACCTCATCCTGCAGCAACTGCTGTGCCTTCAAAGCCAACTCGGCAGTCTGAACAGGCTCGCTGCCGTTGACAGTAAGGGTGACATAACCCTCCTTCTTATCAACAGCAAGGGTAATAATATTATCCATGTCGGTGAGCATCCTCTGCTCGTCGCGGCTTACCACTATAGGTTTAGGTCCTCCAGCTCCTTCACCACCACCAGCAGGAATAACAATCTCCTTGGGCTTACCGCTGAGCGAACCCATAATGACCCCAGGCAGGCCGATGGTGTATTTCATGATATAGGAGAACACCGAGGGCTTCTCGTATTTGGCCTGAGCGTAGTCGAACATGCTGATGAGGGTGTCGCACTTCTGATAGTGCAATGGAGTATGAATCATCTCCAGGCGGAAGGGAACGCTGTTTACAATCTGGGGGTAGATAAGGGGCGAAAGCTCGCCGTTGTTCATGCCACCACCGCCCATGTCAAATCCTGCCAGTGCGGCCAGACCGCCCAGTCCCGACTTGGAGTCGCCCATCTGCGGCACCATGACGGAGGTGACCGTATAGGTACGTTTCATGCCCAGCGCGGCCACCAAGCCCAGAACTATGAAGATACCGATGCAGATAAGAATGGTCTTACGGCCGTCCCACAGACTGCGCAACATGGCCATGATGTCGATACCGTCTTCTTCTTGCCCCGCTGCCGGGGCGTTAATCTTGTTTTCTTCCATAACACTAGTTATTCAGGTTCCTCACCGTGTTAACAAGGATGACAATAGACATGATGGAAGTAATGGCACTCATCATGTTGGCAGCCTCGCGGCCCCAGTCGATCTTCTCTCTCGGCTTCTCATCCTTTTCTTTCTTCTCCTGGTTAATACGCATGGTGATGACACCGCCGGGCTCAACCACGGGGGTATGACGGAATCCGAGGAAGCGCTTGGTGCCTTCCGACTGGTTGTTGGGATAGGTGACGGTGACGCTCATGCGATCGGCATACTTGTCGAAGCCGCCGGCCATGTGCTTGACATACCACGAGGCGGTGTGACGGCCTTTGTAGACCATCACCTTCTGCGTGGAAGAGAAGTCCGCCGGCACATACTGAGCCATACGGGTACCCGTCTCACGAATCACGACGGTGTTCTCGCGACGGGTAATGTTAATGACGTCGCCATCGGAAAGGATGGGGTCATCTTTGATGTTTCCACGATGAGTTTTCACACGGCGGAGGTCCAGACCAATTCTGCCCGTGAAGCGGCCCTGGGTACGCATCAGGCTGCAGAAAGGATCAGCATCGTCGAGCAGACCACCGGCCATCTTGATGACTTGCCACAGCTGGGTCTTGTTGTCTTTAAGCACATAGACACCAGGATATCTCACACGGCCGTTCACCTCGACCGTACGGCCTTTGGTGTAGTTGGGGGTCATACGGACCACGATGTGGTCGTAAGGCTGCAGCTGGAAGTTCTTGGGGCTCTTCTTGTCCTCGATGAGGTTGTAGTTGTCGTCCACCATGAGGGTGATCTGGTCGAGCTGGACCTCATTTTTCTTGTCGATATTGACGCGGAACACCTCGACACGGTCGTAGGCAGCACCTACCTCGAAACCGCCAGCCATGGTCAGCAGGTCGTGCAGCGTGAGGCTGGAATCGTAGGTGGTGCCCACAGGATTCTTCACGGCACCGCTCACACGCACCTCGCCGACGTTGGTGAAGGTGGTGTTGTCATAGATATTCAAGCGGTCGCCAGGCTGCAGGAGGGTCTCGCCGTCCTTCTCGAGGTCGACACGGATATACTGGCGCTTGACGGGATTGGTAAGGTCGCGGCGAACGATATAAGCCACCGGGAAGACGCTCTGTTTCAAACCGTGGGCGTATTCGATAGCCTGGCTGACGGTCATACGGTCGTTCAAACCGAAGGTGCGGGTGAAGGGCTCACGAACCTGACCGCTGACGGAAATCTCGTCAACATCGCGGAACGACGACAGGCTGAGCACACGCACCTTATCCTTGGCCTGGAGGCGGAAGTTGGCGGCGTCGCTACCGGCGCTGGGGAAAGGAAGGGTGAGGACCTCGACGGTCAGGTCGGGACGCGTACGCTCGACATAGACATAGTCGGTACGGGCCGTATGCGTAGGACCGCCGGCATACTCCATTGCCTGGCCGAGGGTCATCTGGTCGTTCAAACCGAAGGTACGGGTGAAGGGATTGCGAACCTCACCGCTGACAGAAATGTTCCACTTCTCGAGGTAGCTGTCCTGTGCCAGGACGGTGATCACATCGCGGGCCTGCAACTTCACGTCGGGGTTGCCGTTCTCGCCTGGGAAGGGAATGGTGAGGAATTCGACGGTCTCGTCAGGGCTGGTGCGCTCGACGATGACATAATCCTTACGGGCAGTGTATTTGAGCTGAGCCTTGTCGATCAAAGCCTTCAGGCTGCTGTTCTGCTCCAGGTCGAAGTTACCGCCGTAATAGACGTCGCCACGAATGGTGACATAATTCTCCATGGGACGGTTGGAAGTCTTGATACGGACCACGTCGCCGCCCTCGAGTTTCACTTTTGTCTTGCCCGACATCACTTCGTCGAGGTTGAATTCGAGGTATTTCAGCTCGTCGTTCACGCGGCGCTCAATCTGGATAAAATCGGGGTAGACGTTATAGGTGAGACCACCGGCATATTCGATGAGGTCTTTCAGGGTCTCGGTCTCAATCATCTCGTAGCGCATGGGGCGACGCACAGCGCCTTCGATGCGCACAATGTTGTTGGCCACCGGCACGAAGAAGACATCGTTGGTCTGAAGGTCATACATGACATTCTTGACCTTACCCGTCATATACTGGTAGAGGTCGAGCCGCTCGGTCCGTCCACCACGCGAGCGCTGGATGTTACGGATGGAACCGATGGCGGTGGGACCGCCGGCGGCAGCCAGGGCGTTGAAGGCTGTATTGAGAGCGCTCAACGTGAAGCCACCCTGCACGCCGACCTCACCGTAGATACTCACCGTGACGGTACGCGCCGTGGTGATGGTGACGGCAATCTGGTCCTGACGGAAGGAATAGTGCACAGCCAGCTTGGCGATGATGGCCTGACGGGCCTGACCGAGGGTCATGCCTTTGAGGAATATTTTTGACGAACCGGCCGGCTGGATGGAGCCGTCGGCACCAACACGCTGGTGGATTTCGGTCTGCGACGAGCCGAAAATCGAAATGTGGATTTCGTCACCCTCGCCCAGCACATAGGTGTCGGGGGCCTGGGCGCCGTCGGTAGTGCGGAACACATCCATCGCCGTGCCGGTAAAGAGGGCGTGACCATAGATGTCGTCGCCGGCAGTCTTCGAGACATGGTTCTCTTCCAGTGTCTTTTCGAGGGCTTCCTCGGCGGCAGCCTCGCCGGCGGTAGTCTGCGGGAACTCGTTGGGAGTCTGCGCCTCGCTGGCGGCAGCGGCGATGATGCTGGTGCCGGAACCCGACTCGACAGCGGTGGCGGGAGCCGACGGTGCGGCCTCGGTGGCGGCTGCTTTCGTGGAGGCTTTCTCGGCCTGCATCTGGTTCAGGATAGCGGTGACGCGACTCTGATAGTTGGCATACTCAGTCGGCGGAATGTTGTCGACATCGATTCCTTCTTGCAGCAGGCGGGCACGCACTTCGGTCTCCTCAAGACCGCGTTTCTGAAGTTCGGCGCGGGCCATAGCCATCATGTTGGGAGTCTGCGCCATCAGGGCGACAGGCAGGCTTGCAAAGAGCAGCAGGGCCAATAAGATTTTCTTCATCTGGTTTGATATTTTATTATTGTTTTCTTCTATTTATGGATTTGCAAAAATACGACTTTTTCTCCATACTTGCATCAAAAAAATTTCCACATAGGCAATAATAGCATAAAACCAACTGACAATCAACGCGATTTAATTATTCACACTCTCTCGCCCACCCCACCGCATCGCATTGTTTTCTGCTGCCCATGCGTCGACTTCTTCGAAAAAAAGCCAACACCACCGACCAAGAATGTCCGAAAAGATGCTCCATAGACGCAATTACATCGTTCACGATATAATTTACATCACCACCCCAACAGGACCAAAATCACACCGACTGTGGTCCGACTGTGGTCCGACTGCAGTCGGACTTGAGTCGGAGTTGTTACGGAGATGCCTCGGAGAAAACGTCATCTAAATGCTGGTTTTTAACTATTTACACAGCAACACTCGCATAACAGAGATTTGAACCACACCATAGTAATTTGATTTTCAAACAATTGGATACACCTAACGGCACAAGCGATTCTGGAGAGAGAAATGCCATCGTTGGCTTAGAAGGAAGGATTAATTTCCCAAGAAAAGAAGCAATTAAATCGTGCACGACACGAATAAAATGAGTTTTTTTCGTATCTTTGTTTGTTCATGTCGGGAAATTTATATACTTTTGCAAATTATTTTAAACCCGAAATAATATGTGTGGAATAGTAGGCTATATCGGTGAGCAAACCGCTTACCCCATCTTAATCAAAGGCCTTCACAGGCTTGAATACCGCGGCTACGACTCGGCCGGCGTTTCGATGATCAACCCGCAGGGCGACCTGCATGTCTACAAGGCCACCGGCAAGGTGAAAGCGCTGGAAGACAAATGCGCCGGCGAGGACACCACTGGTAGCATCGGCATCGCCCACACCCGCTGGGCCACCCACGGCGAGCCCAACACCGTCAACGCCCACCCACACCTCTCGCAGAGCGGCAACCTCTCGCTGGTGCACAACGGCATCATCGAGAACTACAAGACCCTCCGCACCATGCTTGAGAAAGAGGGCTTTACCTTCTGCAGCGACACCGATACCGAGGTGCTGGTGCAACTCATCGAATACACGCAGAAGAAGGGCCATTATGACCTCTTCACCGCCGTGCAGCACGCGCTGAAGAATGTCGTTGGCGCCTATGCCATCGCCATCCTGCAGAAAGACCATCCCGACCAGCTGGTTTGCGCCCGCAAGGGGTCGCCGCTGGTCATCGGCGTGAGTACCGACGCCCGCGGCAAAAAGGAGTTCTACCTGGGTAGCGACGCCACTCCCATCGTGGAATATACCAAGCAGGTGGTCTACCTCAAGGATGAGGAGATTGCCTACATGGACCGCAGCGGCAAGCTGGATATCGTCAACCTGAGCAACGTGCACCAGACGCCCGAGATGCACACCCTCAGCCTCTCGCTCGACGAGTTGGAGAAGGGCGGCTTCCCGCACTTCATGCTCAAGGAAATCTGGGAGCAGCCCAACGCCCTGCGCACATGCATCAAAGGCCGTCTGCACCGCAAGACCAAAGACGTGGTGCTCAGCGGCATCATCGACCACAAGGACAAGTTCATCAACGCCCGCCGCATCATCATCTGCGCCTGCGGCACCTCGTGGCACTCGGCCCTCATCGGCAAGTACTTCATCGAGGAGGCGGCTCAGATACCCGTCGAGGTGGAATATGCCTCGGAGTTCCGCTACCGCAACCCCGTCATCTATCCCGACGATGTGGTCATCGCAGTGAGTCAGAGCGGCGAGACGGCCGACACCCTGGCCGCCATCCAGCTGGCCGAGCAGAAAGGCGCCTTCCTCTACGGCATCTGCAACGTCATCGGCTCCTCGATTGCCCGCGCCACCAACAGCGGCACCTACCTGCACGTGGGTCCCGAAATCGGTGTGGCCTCGACCAAGGCTTTCACCGGTCAGGTCATCACCCTCTGCCTCTTGGGCCTGGCCATCGCCAAGGAGAAACACACCCTCAGCGACGAGATGTTCCACATGCTGGTCGACGAGCTTTATCAGATTCCTGACAAGATACAGTGGACGCTCGAGAACAACAAAAATATCGACCAGTTTGCCCAAATGTTCACCTACTGCCGCAACTTCATCTTCCTCGGCCGTGGCTACAACTACCCCGTGGCCCTCGAAGGTGCGCTGAAGCTCAAGGAGATTTCCTATCTCCACGCCGAGGGCTATCCCGCCGCCGAGATGAAGCACGGTCCCATCGCCCTCGTCGACGAAGAGATGCCCGTGGTCTTCATCGCTCCCAAACGCGGCATGTACGACAAGATTGTCAGCAACATCCAGGAGATCAAGAGCCGCAAGGGCAAGATTATCTCGGTGGTCACCGAAGGCGACACCACGGTGAAGAACATGAGCGACTACACCTTTGTCATTCCCGACACACGAGACTGCTTCGTGCCGCTGCTCTCGGTCATCCCGCTGCAGCTGCTGGCTTACTACATCGCCACCGCCAAAGGCCGCAACGTCGACCAGCCCCGCAACCTCGCCAAGAGCGTCACGGTTGAGTAAAACAAAGGAGCCCGCCTGATGGCGGGCTCCTTTCATTTTGTGGCCTTGAGCACCTGCTCGATAACACCTATCTTATAGCCAGTGCTGTGGTATAGGATGTGTCCGTCTTTGTCTATCAAGGCGACGAGAGGATACTGTATGTTCGTGCCGCTCTTGGTGGCCTCGACGATGCGCTGCTCCAACAGGCCCTTCTGATAGGCGAAATCGGTATTGACCAGGCCCCACGAGGGCATACCGATGGTAGCAGGGCCCACCATGAAGGTCATGCCGCCCCACTGCTTCATCTCCTTCTGCAACTGGCGCAGTTCCACGACGAGGTGTTTCGAGGGCTCGCTATAGTCGCCCAGGTTGACGTAGAGCATTCCGGCAGCACCGGCATAATCCCACAACTCGATACCGTCGAAGAGTTCGAGGTGTTTGTCGAGGACGCCAAGTTCATCGGTGCGTGCCAACAGGGGCAGTATAATGATTTTCTTGGTCACCTTCTCGCCAGCCTTCACCTCGAAGAACTCCAGGCGCGACCGCACGGCGCCGTCGGGGTAGCGGTTGCCGGTGGAGAGGCAGTAGATGCCGGGCTCCACCTCGATGGTGGCGGGGAAGGAGGCCATGCGCGGGTCGTCCTCAAAATCGAAGGTGCGCAGGTCGCCATTCTCCAGCTTGGCCAAAGTGAAGTGCGGCCAATAGACGGGCTTGGCGGGTTCCTTGCCATGATAGGTAAGGGTGAGTTTTGCTTGTTTCTTATTGACATCAACAGCATGATTGCCATCGTTGAAATCCACTTTACTGAACACCGTCTTCGACCCGTCGGCAGCATATATGGTGTTGGTGGCATTGTCGAGATACGCGGGGATACCGGCAGCGCGGCAGGCAGCGACGAAGAAAATGTCGCGGCTGTGACGGTCGGCACGACGCAGCTTGTAGACACCCACAGGCGAGATGGGACAGTTGTAATAGTTGCTGCTGTCGTCAACTACGATGCTGTCGACCACCCAACGGCATATCTCCTCGGCCGTCATGCCTTTGAAGCAGGCGAGCTCCTTGCGATAGGGGCGCACCATCTCGTTGCTGATGCGGGCAGGAAGGAGACCTGAATTGAAAATTGAAAGTTGAAAATTGAAATCTGCAGGGGTTGTGTAATGTGCCTCTAAAACATCAGCGGTGATGTCGCGCAGGTCTTTGTCGGAGAAGGTCTTGAGGTAGTCATAGACATCGCCAAACTCCTCTTCGTGCCAGCCGTGTTTCATGATGAAGGCGAGGATGGTTTGGTAGTTGCCTTCCGACTTGTGTACCAGTTCCCACAATCGCTCTTGGTCGATGTATTGTATCCCTTCGAGTTGTTGTAAAGATTCCTTGATGGGGAACGTGGCGGTGTAGGCGTTGCGCAGCGAGTCTTCATAGGCCAGCCGCTTGGCGTTGGTGGCGGTTTCCTCTTCGGTAGCCACCACCTTGGGATTGCCCGCCATCGGGGGCACCATTTCAAACACTTTCACCGCTTGGTCATATTTCAAGTTATAAGCATAATCCGTGCGCAAGATCAATGTGGAGTCCTTGCGGACATCAATCTTATCGAAGGCAAAAAGAGTCTCGCCGTCCGCCGATTGTCCCATAGTCGCCCATATCAAGAGGTCACCTAATCCAGTGGTGAGCGAAGCTTTGCCATCCTTGTCGGTAATCATGGTGGCGAGAGTATAGTATTCGGCGTAATTATATAACTTAAACTTTACCTGTGCACCTTTGACAGGGTCGGCATTGCCGTCAATCACTGTGACGGTAACGCGACGCGTGGGGGCGTAGTGGCTCAACAGGTTAAGCTCGGAATACATACTGGTGCGCTTCACCACCTCTTCGTCGCCCCTGTACTTTCCGAAGGCCTTGGTGTGCACCATCATGCAGCGGGTCGAGGGCACGGAAAACCACCCCATATTCAAGCGTGGGTCGGGCTCGCAGGCACCGAGGAACTTCCACTCGCCATCCACGTAAACCTCCACCCAGGCGTGATTGTCGTCGCAGTGGGCCCAGCGCGGTGTGTAGCATTGGCGGGCCGGGATACCCACGGCGCGCAAGGCCGTGACAGTGAAGGTACTCTCCTCGCCACAGCGGCCGAGGCTGGTGCGCATGGTAGCCAACGGAGCGCTGGTGCGGCTGTCGCTGGCACGGTAGGCCACATGCTCGTGGCACCAGTGGTTCACCTCCAAGGCAGCCTCCTCGATGGTCATTCCCCCTACCCTTTCCTTCAGCTCGCGGTAGAAGACCATGCGTGCGGTGTCGAGGTTCTCGTTGTTCACGCGGTATACCAGCACGAAGTGACGGAACACATCCTCGGGGATATCCTTGCCCCACGGCATTTCCTCACGTGCCTGGAAGGCGTGACGCACCTGCTGCAGGTAGAACCCGGGAGAATAGTCGGCCATATCGCTAAGCGGCATATAGGCATAGAGGAACTCCATAGCTTCGCGTTCGGCGCGACTCAGAGTGTCGAGTTGCAGTTGCAGCATCGGGAACTCAGCCATGCGGGCCTCAAAGTCAGCATGCACCTCGTTGCGATAGGTGCGGTCGGTAATGAAATGCGGGTCGCGGTGGCACGATGCCAGCAGCAAAACACCCAGTGTCAATAACAGTATCTTTTTCATAAATCTTTAATATTCTCCATTAAAGCGCGCACCTGTACAGAATCGGTCTGCATGGTACCATCGGGCAACGTAATTTTGCAAGAGCCATGCACTTCACACACGCCGGTTTTCATAATCAATTCACGCACATTGGCGGGCGTCACACCGCTGCCAGCCAGTATCTTCACCCCTGTAGCACCTACCAGCCGACGTATCACATCGGCACCTTCGAGGGCCGTAGGGGCCTGACCAGAGGTGAGCAGGCGATGGCAACCGCAGCCGGCGATAACTTGCAAGGCTTCGAGGGGGTCCTGACGGGCTTCGTCGAAAGCGCGGTGGAACGTCACCTCCATTCCATCGGCAGCAGCCACGGCACGACGTGTGAGGTCGGCATCGATTCTGCCCTCGGCGGTCAGAAAGCCCACCACCACAGCATGCACCCCGAGCGCCTTGCAACGCAAGATGGTTTCTTCAATCTCAGCCACCTCGGCCGCCGAATAGCAAAAGTCGCCGGCCCGGGGCCGCACCAACACATGTGTGCGCAAACCCAGTTTGCGCACACAATATTCAATATCGTCGTCCGTTGGTGTCAATCCACCGCAAGCCAAATCGCGGCAGAGTTCGATGCGCCGGGCACCACCTGCTTTGGCCGCCTCGGCCGAAGCCCGCGACGGCGTGCATATCTCAACCTGCATTACTTCAGGCGTTTCAGTATCTCGAGGGTCTGGTTCCAGAACATCTCGACGGTCTTAATCTCAATGCGCTCGTCGGGGCTGTGGACGCCACGAAGCGTAGGACCGTAGCTGATCATATCCATCTGGGGATATTTCTCGCCGATGAGGCCGCATTCGAGGCCGGCGTGAATGGCGCGGACAATGGGTTCTTTGCCATACATCTTCTTGTAGACATCGACACCCACCTTGAGCACGCGGCTGTCAGGGTTGGGGGTCCAACCCGGGTAGCCGTCGCTGTGGCTCACGCGGGCGCCTGCCAGACGGAAGGTGGCCTCGATTTTCTGGGCAGCAGCCAACTTGGCGCTCTCGACCGAGCTGCGCTGCGAAGTGGCAATGTGGAAGACACCGTCGCGCATCTTGACCGACGCCAAGTTGGTCGAGGTCTCGACAAAGTTTTCGATTTCGCGGCTCATGGCCAGCACACCGTGGGCAATGGCATAGAGGAGGTTGACGAGCTTGGTCTGGGCCTCGACGTCGACGACCTGCTTGGGCGTGTCGACGGCACGGAGTTCTACCTTGAGGTCGGGCTCGGTCGAGCGGAATTCGAACTGCATGGCCTTGCCCAGCCGCGTGACCATGGTCTTGAAAGCACGCACGTCAGCTTCGGGCATGGTGACTACGGCCTCGGCCTCGCGGGCGATGGCGTTGCGCAAGTTGCCACCGTCGACCGAAGCCAGGCGCATGGAGTGGCTATAGGTGCCGCCCCAGAGGATGCGGTTGAGGAGCTTGTTGGCACAGGCACGGCCGCGGTTGATATCGTCGCCGCTGTGGCCGCCTTTGAGGCCGCTGACGCGGATGCGGAATGCTTTATGGCCGCGGGGAGTGGCCACGAGGCGGTAGTCGAGGTCGGCTGTGGTGTCGATGCCGCCGGCACAGCCGATGCAGTACTCGCCTTCGTCCTCGTCGTCGAAGTTGAGCAGAATCTCACTCTTGAGCCACGAGCGGCTGAGGCCGTTGGCGCCGGTGAGGCCTGTCTCCTCGTCGACGGTGATGAGCGCCTCGAGGGCAGGATGCTTCAGCTTGTCGTCCTCGAGGATAGCGAGGATGGTAGCCACGCCGATGCCGTCGTCGGCGCCGAGGGTGGTGCCGTCGGCGGTGAGCCATTCGCCGTCGAGAACGGGCTGGATGGCGTCGGTCATGAAGTCGAACTTCTTGTCGGCATTCTTCTCGCAAACCATATCCATGTGGGCCTGCAGGCAGACACCGGGCGACTGTTCGTAGCCCTTGCTGGCGGGCTTGCGGATGAGCACGTTGCCGAGGCGGTCGCTCTTGGTCTCGAGGCCGTGGCTGCGACCCCACTCCACGAGATAGGCCGAGATGCGCTCTTCGTGCTTCGAAGGACGCGGAATTTGCATAATCTCACCGAAATAGTGCCACACACGGGCGGGCTTGAGGTCTTTCATGATATCTTTCATGGGGGATGCTTTTTTTAGGTTTTTTCCGACTGCAAAGATACGTAATCTTTTTCAAACTGAGGCAAGTTTGTTGCACTATACCCCCCAAAGCACCTTACAGTACGCTGTACCACAGTGGCTTGAATGGCTGTTTTACGGTTGTTTTACGCTTGTTTTACGGTTGTTTTACGCTTTTGAACCGTAAAACAACCGTAAAACAAGCGTAAAACAACCGTAAAACAGACGGTCCTGAATAGGTGTTGAAACATATTTTTTTGTCGGTTCGGATTTTTGTCGTATCTTTGCATCGATGAAAAATATTCGCAACTTTTGTATAATAGCTCATATCGACCACGGTAAGAGCACCTTGGCCGACCGTCTGCTCGAGCGGACGGGCACCGTTTCGCAACGCGAGATGCAGGACCAGGTGCTCGACGACATGGACCTTGAGAAGGAACGCGGTATCACCATCAAGAGCCACGCCATCCAGATGAACTACAAGGACTATGTGCTCAATCTCATCGACACGCCGGGTCATGTGGACTTCAGCTACGAAGTGTCGCGCTCGATAGCAGCCTGCGAAGGCGCTCTGCTGGTGGTCGACGCCACCCAGGGCATCCAGGCACAGACCATCTCGAACCTCTACCTTGCCCTTGAAAACGACCTCGAAATCATCCCCGTGATGAACAAGATCGACCTCGACAGCGCCATGCCCGAAGAGGTGGCCGACGAAATAGTGGATCTGCTGGGTTGCCCGCACGACGACATCCTGCGCTGCTCGGCCAAGACCGGCGAGGGCGTCGACGCGGTGCTCGAAGCCATCGTGAACCGCATTCCCGCCCCCGAAGGCGACCCTGCGGCACCGCTCCAGGCCTTGGTCTTCGACTCGGTGTTCAACCCCTTCCGCGGCATCATCAGCTACTTCCGCATCATCAACGGCACGCTTCGCACCGGCGAGCGGGTCAAGTTCTTCTCCACCGGCCGCGAATACGATGCCGACGAGGTGGGCGTGCTTCGCCTGAACATGGAGCCCCGCAAGGAAATCAGCGCCGGCAATGTGGGTTATATCATCAGCGGCATCAAAACCTCGAAAGAGGTACGCGTGGGCGACACCATCACCCATGTGGCCGCCCCCTGCGAGAAGCCCATCGAGGGCTTCGAGGCTGTGAAGCCGATGGTTTTTGCCGGCGTCTACCCCGTCGACACCGACGACTACGAAGAGCTGCGTGCTTCGCTCGAGAAACTCCAGCTCAACGACGCCTCGCTCACCTTCGAGCCCGAATCGTCGCTGGCCCTGGGTTTCGGATTCCGCTGCGGCTTCCTCGGCCTGCTGCACATGGAGATAGTGCAAGAGCGCCTCACACGCGAGTTCAACATGGACGTCATCACCACGGTGCCCAACGTGCAGTACAAGGTGAAGCTGACCAATGGCACCGAGAAAGACGTCTACAACCCCTCGGGAATGCCCGAGCCCAACAATATCACCGAAGTCTACGAACCCTACATCCACGCACAGATCATCACCAAGGCCGACTTCATCGGGCCGGTCATCAAGCTCTGCATGGATAAGCGTGGCCAGCTGAAAAACCAGAACTACCTCACCACCGACCGCATCGAGATTACCTTCGACCTGCCGCTGGGCGAGGTGGTGTTCGACTTCTACGACAAGCTCAAATCCATCTCGAAAGGCTATGCTTCGTTCGACTACTATGTGAACGGCTACCAACCCTCGAAGCTCGTGAAGCTGGAGATACTCCTCAACGGCGACCCCGTCGACGCCCTCTCCACCCTCACATATGTCGACAACGCCTACCCCATCGGGCGAAAGATGTGCGAGAAACTGAAAGACCTCATCCCGCGCCAGCAGTTCGACGTGGCCATCCAGGCCGCCATCGGCAGCAAGATTATCGCCCGCGAGACGGTGCGCCAGGTGCGCAAAGACGTCACAGCCAAGTGCTACGGCGGCGACATCACCCGCAAGCGCAAACTGCTCGAGAAGCAGAAGGAGGGCAAGAAGCGCATGCGCCAAGTGGGCAACGTGGAGGTGCCGCAGAGTGCCTTCCTCGCTGTGCTGAAATTAGATTAAACACTTAAAAATAAGCAGACAACGTTATGAAAAACATCTTCAAAACACTGGCCATGGCGGCCATGAGCATTGCAATGGTAAGTATGGTGGCTTGCGATCCCGAACCCGATCCCAACCCCACCCCTGCACCGGATCCCACGGTTGCTTCGTCCCTCTACGCTTTCCAGTACGACAACCAAACGGTGGCTCCTGGCGATACCATCCAGTTCCATCCGAACAGAAATCAGATTAACAACGACATGGCTCAGGTCAATTTCTACATGGTGAACAAGACCGAGCAGGAATTGCAGACCATTATGAAAGTGGAACTTGTGTCGGGCCCTGCCGAGTTGAACACTTTGGAAATCTGCTATTCGGACAACTGCAGAACCTATCCCTGCCCTTGGACCTCCGAAACCTTCACCCTTGTGCCAGGTGTCAATACCGACATGAGAATGACTATCGACTATGCTCCCAGCGTGATCAACGGCGAGTCGATCTACCGCATCACCATCGGTAAAGGCGCCGCAATGGAAGAGCCTCAGGTGATGTTCCTCAGCATGTACGCAGAGTAAGTTCGTAACGCCTCACTTGCCAGAGGTACCACAACAGCAGGGACGCTGCCACCAGCGCCCCTGCTGTTGCATATAGGCGTATGGCCAGCAGGAAGCTGCCCTGTGCAATGCCCACGGCGATGGCGGCCACCCTCAGCGCCAAAAGCACCAGATAGAAGACAAACTCGGTGCGCTGGGTGGAGAAAACGTTGCTGACGAACATCAACGACGTGCTGCTCAGCATAATGTACACCCACGGCAGGAGCGCCCTCACGTAGACACCGCATCCTGCCCAACGACCGCCGAAGCAGAACCCGAAGACCGGCTCGGCGACAAACCATGCCAGCACTGCCAGCGGCAAAGCCACGGCGTTCAATCCCAGAAGGAATTTGCCTATCATGCCCGCTATAGGGCGACGCTCACGAACCCCTTCGGCAGTACGGGCATAGAGCACCTGTTCGAAGGCAACGTTGAGGATGTTGATTGGGCGGAAGGTGAAGGTCAGCGCCAAGGCAAAAAGACCCACTTCGGCACGATTGAAGTATAGCGCCAGCCAGAGGAACGGCAGGTTCGAGGAGAAACTGTTGACGAAATCCTTGGTGGCCACATAGCGTGGAAAGTTGCGATGGCGACGAGCCGCAGCTCGCTGCTCGGCCAATCCGACACGTTCCAGCTGCTTCATCTTCAAGCGGTAGACTAGGTTGCCAATGGCACGGCCCGCCACAGTGCCCACAGGCATACCAGCCTGCAGCACCCCTAGCAGTCCCAAGCCAATCTTGAGCAGTGCAGCGGCAGCGGCATTGACCGTTTCCGACAGTGCCATGGTACCATAGCTGTGGGCGCGGTTGAAAAGGAAACTATACACGCGCGACGTGCCACAGAAGAAGACCATGGGCGGAATGAGCAACACCATCCATCCCAAAGCCTTGAAGTTGCCCGGCAGGCTCCCGGTGAGCCACAGTGCCAAGGCGATGGTAAGCAGCAGGGTCGAGACGATGGCGTTCATCCGCAGGGTAAAACGTGCCAAGGCATCGGCTTCTCGGTCGGTGTCGGCAGCCACGATGGCCAACTCGTACTTGCAGGTGCTGAGGATGATAAGCACCTCGATATAGGAGTAGAAGATGGAGAAGAGGCCATAGTCGTCGGCCGAGAAGATACGCGTCAGGGCGAAGTAGGCCAGCAACGAGATGACTTGCGCCAGCACGTTGCCGCTGAGCAAGGTGCCCATCTCACGTATTATGGGTGACCGTTTCATAGCTCGCCGTGGTATTTACGCAGCACCCACTCGGCGGCCAGCAGCAGAACGATCAGCGCCAGCAGCAACGGCAAACGCAGGAACTCTGCATAGCGCGTGTGGGTGTAGATGGTGGGCTTGAGGGTGGAGAGTTGTGCACGGAGGTCGGCGAGCTGGTCGGGGTGATACATCTCGCCACCGGTGAGGGAGGCCAAGGTGGCCAGCAGGGTATGGTCGGCGGTGAGGCGACGCATCTCGAGGTTGACGGCTTCGACGGCAAAGCTTCCTTCGGCCGTCTGCCCGTCAGCACTGGCACGGTAGCGGTAGAGCCCTTCGGCAAGGGGAGGAAGCGTGAGACTATAGCCGGTGCCCTCGCGGCGGAAAGTGAAGTCGGCACGTGTCGAATCGCCCGTAAGGGTGAGCTTCACCTCGGGAGTGGTTGTCGGTTCGTAGGCCTCGTTGTAGAGCATGGCACGGAGCACCACAGGCTCGCCCTCGGCATAACTACGGGCCGCCTCGACCTGCAAGCGGTCGTTCGAAGTCTGCATAGCGGTCAGTGCCACCAACTGTGTCAACAAGCGGTCAAAATGCTCGTGGGTCGAATGAGCCTGATAGTCGGCCAACCGCCAACGCCACAAGCCCTCGCCCCACACCCAGGCACGCCGATGCTCACCTTGAGCCGTGGCGGCCACCAGTGGCTGACGCGTGTCAATATTGCCCAAACGAGCGGTGAAGAGGGTCTGTACATCGGCCGCAAGACGAGCTTCGCCAAAGGGAGCGGTAAGCGGCGGCATGGTTTCAATGACCCCGATATCACCCTCGTCGACATTGAAGAGGGAGAAACCGGGCCGGAAGAGGGCTGTCACCTCATTCGTCCGCGAGGTCTTAGCAAGAATCTCGAGGCCGCTGTGAAGCGCGTTGAAACGTGCCAAGTCGGTCTGAGCACCAACAACATAGAGTCTAGGATATCCATCAGCATAGGCGACCGAAGGATGAGTGCGAGAAGGAAGGTTGTGCAGGATGGCCAGGCTGACGTCACCCTCCGGCTTCCACTTCCCTCTTTCCGCATCCTCAGCCATTACCACCTGGACTTCATAACCAGGGTTGCTCTCTATGGCCCTGACCATTGCCGCTACGTCGGGATGAGGGGCGTGGGCAAAGATGACCACCTGACGGCGGGTGTCGATCACATCGACATAGAAGGTCATCGAGTTGTTGCTCAACGAGGTTTCTCCGTCGAGCGGGGCAAGGTTCACAGAAAAGCGTTGCAACCCGGCTTGGTCGGCAGGCAAGTTGACGCTGAACGTAGTGCTGAAGTCGTCATCACTGTATTGCACCTGTTGTACAAACAGTTGTCGTCCAACTGCGTCACGGATACTAAGATGACTTTGTCCACCACGCAGGAGGGTGGCGTTGAGGGTAATCTCGACCGGGAAAGTACCGCCCATCATGGCAATGCGGTTACACCTCAGGTCGGCGATGAGAGCATCACAGCGGGGTGTGGTGTCGCCCAGCGCCACACAATGGACCGGGAACGCCAGTCGCTCGGCGGCACCAGTGGGATTGGCCCCCTGATTGTGGATACCGTCAGAAGCGAGCACCAGGGCTGCCACCTCGTCGCCACGGAAGCGGTCGAGCAAAGCACCAATATCGGTCGAGGCAGCGTTGCCGAAAGGCACATAGCTCACCCTGAATTGCTCCTCGAGGTCGGGCAGCATCGACTCGAGTGAGAAAACGGAATCGGCGCTGACACGCACCGACTGCGAGACATCTTGCGCCAGAACCAGATGGGGTTTCTGGCGCTCATGGACGGTCTGACGCGACATTGGGGCCAACAGCAGGAATGCGATGACACTCACCGTCAAGAACCGCAACGTAGCCAGCACCCACCGCAGCCCCCGGCCAAACGGCTGCCGTCCTACGAAATAAAGCACAGCGGCGTAGAGCGCTCCCACCAGAAGGCAGAGCAGGACGAAATACCAAGGATAGTCGGTGAGTATCATAATGTCGAAATGGTGTTAGTTACCGTAGACAAGTATTGAAAAGGCGTCGGGCCGGAAGCGCTCCTGTGCCACACGTTGCAAATCGCCAGCCGTGACAGATAGGATGTCGGCATTCATCTCCTCAAGCGTATCTACGTGGTCGAAATTGAGGAAAGCCTTTCCTATGCTCTGCATCTCGTTGAGGCCAAGATCATTGTTGATGGCCATCTGACCAATGAACTGCTGTTGCAAGCCACGCAGCTGCCGCTCGGTGAGGGGGCTGGTAACCATGTGCTCCAATTCTTGACGGATGAGGGCGATGACGCGTTCCTGCGCCCCAAGGTCGACACCGGCATAGATATAGAACAGACCTGTGTCGGAAAGAGGCACATACTGCGACTCGATGGTGTAGCAAAATCCGTAACGTTCGCGGATGGCCACATTGAGACGCGAATTCATGGCGGGACCGCCCAAGACATTGTTCATCAAGGTAAAGGCAGTCTTATCGCGGTGGTAGACATCGGGGGCCTCGCAACCCAGAAGAATATGAGCCTGGTGCGTATGACGGTTGATGTGGCGATCAAAGGCATGGAACTGAGGCTTGACACTGCGGTCCACCTTCGACGGACGGTCGTCATAGCCTTCGAAGTAACGCTCGCAGAGCTTCACAAGGTGGTCGAAATGCACGTCGCCAGCCACGGTAATAACCATTCGCGAGGGCGTGTAGCAAGCCTGCAGGTGATGACGTATGCGGTCGGGCGTGAAGCGACGCACGTTCTTCTTCGAGCCCAGAATATTGTGCGCCAGCGGATGTCCCTCATATGCCAGCTCCTCGAACTGGTCGAAGATGAGCTCGGCAGGAGTGTCGCTGTAGCTATTGATTTCCTCCAGCACCACGTCCTTCTCTTTCTCGATTTCGGCTTCGGGGAAGGTGCTATGGAAGAGTATGTCGGCGAAGAGTTCGAGGCAACGGGGCAGATGTTCGAGCAACGAGGTGGCATAAAGCGAAGTCTCCTCCTTGGTGGTGAAGGCATTGAGTTCGCCACCCACGCCATCGATTCGATTCAGAATATGGTGAGCCTTCCGATGAGTGGTCCCTTTGAAAAGCGAATGCTCGATGAAATGGGCCATTCCTTCGTCGGCACCCGCTTCGTCGCGACTACCTACGTTGATATAGACACCCGAGTAAACCACTCGCGAGGAGGTATGGCTCAGTATGATGCGTATGCCGTTGTTCAGAGTGTGGTATTGGTACATTGTTGTTTGCTGAAAGCCAAGAAAAAAGTACAGAAAAGAATGCCTGCCAGGGTATCGAGGGTGTCCTCGGTGAGGAAACTGATGAGGACCGTGAGCATCCAGGCAACCATGAGCGGTGAGGGCTTGGTGGCACGCCTGACTAGCGGGCGCAGGAACATCACCAACAGCAACACGGCACCCACCACGCCAAAGGCAGCCATCAACGAAAGATACTGATTGTGCGACCGTTTGGAGGTGTCGGCAAGCTCCGAATTCATGTTACGCAGCTCGGCATGCAGGGCATCGTCCACATCGCCGGTCCCCACGCCAATCCATCGGTTGTAACGAATCACATTCACCGTAGCCTGCCAAAGCTCGAAGCGCTGCAACAAGCTGAAACCTCGCACCGCGTGGGTGTGGACATAGAACTCGCGCTCGAAGAGCATCACATAGACCATCTTACGTACCGGGTTGTGGCTTTCGTAGACGGGGTTGGCCACACCGCACTCGATATCGTGTATCTGGCCGTCGGTCAACGCGTTGACACCCACGCTATCCTTGGTCAATCCCAAAGCGTTGAGGTAGCGCACAAGGGTGGGTTCGACCGAGAAGCCTTCGTCGCCCAGGCTGTCAAACGGCACATCGCTCCTCCGCTGCCACTCGGTGCGGAGCTCCTCGGTGCAGACATAGTTGTTGATATAGTTTCCGTTTTCGATGATACCGTCCCGAGCATGGCTGTAGGGACGATAGCCGGCGGTGTAGGCCTGCAAGGGAGCCGTGGCCTGCGGAATCATGCGGTAGTATGACTTGGCCTCAATCACCACCATGACGGCCGCCGTACCCACCAGCAGCAACCAAAGTGCCACCAATGGCCAGCGGCGGAAATAGGCCAGCATCACCACTAGCGAAACCACCGCCAGAACAGCCACCGCCGTGTAGGAGCGGATGATGACGAGGAAGACCAGCAGCCATGCTATCATCGCGACGAGCACCACCGTTCGCAGCACACGCTTGCGACTGCGCTTCACCATCCCCACCAGCAAGTAGATGACCATACAGCAGTTGAGAGCAAAGCGGATATGGGAGATATACGGCACGGCGTCGCGATAGGGCAGGTCGGGAATGGTAAAGACCCGCACCGTGGCGATGACGGTCACCACCAGCACCGCAAGCGAATAGACCATGAAAGCTATCTTGCGGGCACGCCCCACAATGGGACGCGTGGTGAGCACCACCAGCGGTACCACCAGCAGCGGCAGCTTCACCTGCAATACACTCAGGCCTTGCGCCAGGTTGCTGGTCCACAGCATGCCCACAACATAGAGTGCGCAAAGCGTCAGCACGGCCTGAAGCAGGAGGCTCTCACGGGCCATCTGCCACTTCTCGCACCAGCGCCCTTCGAGCAACCAGTTGAGGCCCAGCAGCACCCACACCAGGTTGGAGGCCCAGGTCGACGTCACCATGCAACCACCCAGCAGGGTGATCAGCACGAGGTAGATATTCCTATGTACTTGCGCCGGCAGCATGCTATTTCCTCAGTTCCTCCACAGCGCGGTTCACCACGGGGTCGTGCTTCAAGGCGCCCTCGATGCGGCCCTGGTCGAAGTAGTAACGCGTCAGAATCTCGGCCTTGAGCATCTCGCACACCTCGTCGCGATGCTTCTGCACGTCATCCTCCTTCACGCGCTTCATGGCCTCCTCCATCGCCGCCAGCTGCTGCTCGATGGCCTGGTCGTATTTCTCCTGCTTGGCCACCTCGCGGAGCTCCTTGATGGCATGCTCGGTATAGGTGTTGTAGGTCAGTCCGCGTTCGGTCAGGAAGCGGCAGAAGTCGGCATAGAGATTGTCGTCGATTTCAAAGTCGGCGGCAGGGGCAATCTCCTTGTGTGCACGACGATACTGCGTGGCATAGTCGAAAATCATGAACTGCTGGGTCAGGGCGATAGCCAAGTTCGACATGTATTCGGGCTCCACCTCGACGTCGGGCTCGATGCCGAAACCGTCGTAGACGGTGCGTCCCGAAGCGGTCTTGAAGGCGGTCTTGAGCGAGTCGGGCACTTTGACAGCGCGGCCGTTCTCGTCGCGATGGCTGTAGTCGATGGCCTGGATGCAACGGCCGCTGGGGATATAATACTTGCTCACGGTCACCTTCATCTGGCTGTTGTAGGGCATAGGCAGAATGTTCTGCACCAAGCCCTTGCCGTAACTGCGCTGACCTACGATGACAGCGCGGTCGAGGTCCTGCAGCGAACCGCTCACAATCTCGCTGGCCGACGCCGAGGCGCCGTCGATAAGCACCGCCACCGGAATCTCGGTGTCGACGGGGGCGGTGGTGGTGTAGCTCTTGAGGTTTTTGGAAGCCACTTTGCCCTTGGTTTCGACCACCAGGGTACCCCGAGGCACCCAGATGCCAACGATGTCGACAGCCTCGTTCATCAGGCCGCCGCCATTGCCGCGAAGGTCGAGTATGATGCCGCGCATGGCGGGCTTGTCCTGCTTGAGTTTGATGAATGCCTCGCGCACATTCTTGGCGGCATCGGTGGTGAACTCGTCGAGTTTGATATATCCCACGTCGCCTTTCACGTAGCCATAGTAAGGCACGTTGGGCAGCTTGATGGCGCGACGGGTGAGCGTACGCTCAAACTCTTTCCCTTCGCGCTCCAGCGTCAAGGTGACCGTGGTGCCTGCTTGGCCGCGCATGGCGCCGCTCACGTCGGAGGTGGTCTTGCCACGGGTGCTCTGCCCGTCGACGGCCACAATGCGGTCGCCCGCCATCAGCCCGGCCTCGGCGGCGGGCAGGTCGCGGTAAGGCTCGCTGACATAGACCGAGTCGCCACGCTGCACGATGAGCGCTCCCACGCCGCCATACTCGCCCAGCAGCTGCAGCTTCACGTCTTCCATCTGGCTCTCAGCGAAGTAGTTGGTATAGGGATCCATCGAGGCCAGCATGGCGTCGATGGCCACCTTGATGGTCTTACCCGGGTCAACATCGTCCACATAGTTCAGGTTGAGTTGCTTGTAGACGTTGGAAAAAATCTCCAAGTTTTTGGCTATCTCGAAAGCTCGATCCTCCTGGGCCCGCACTCCGAGCCCCGCCAGACCGATCCAGGCCATAAGCCCTGCGACAAGTATCCTTTTCATTTTATTCATATTTACTGCCCTAAATAACCCCCAATCGCACTTTTTATTGTGTCCCTCACGAAGAAAAAAGCCCCCATCCCCATCCTCCATTTCCTCCACCTGAAGTTTATTCACCCTATCCCCAGAGTATAGCCAGCAAAGGCTTAGCACACACAACCCACTTGCAATCTGGACTTATTTTTTCCCCAAGAGCGACGCCCTGCAAAAAACAGATATGCTTTGTTTCAATAATGTAACAATGAATGATGGATGATATACTGTCAATCAGAGAGACCCCAAATCGGAACTGCTGCTGAACTTGTATTCATCCTGGAAAGACCTCCTTATCCCATCTTTCCCGTCAGATAAGCCTTTGTTCGTTCGTCAATAGGGTTTGTAAACATCGTTTCGGTATCTCCGTACTCAACAAGTTCCCCCAAATACATAAACATCGATTTTGACGATATGCGCTTTGCTTGCCCCATATTGTGAGTTACCATCAAGATTGTAACCTCCTTTTGAAGATCGAGCAAAAGTTCCTCGATATGTTTCGTTGCGATAGGGTCAAGAGCCGATGTGGGTTCGTCCATCAATAGCACATCGGGCTTCATTGCCAAAGCACGGGCAATGCATAGGCGTTGCTGCTGA
>JAEEGL012272973.1_pt1 | contig 23103 bp, 22 predicted proteins | sample 9134231 | NCBI WGS metagenome assembly JAEEGL01 (sample SAMN16246548, study PRJNA631951) | gut metagenome | biome: gut microbiome; feature: rumen; material: fiber-attached | host: Bos | place: Iran: Karaj | collected 2018-10
CATCGGCGCGGCATATCCAGGGGCGGGCCGTGGGGGCTGCTGCGGATACGGCTGCGGCTGGGCGTATCCCTGCGGCGGCTGGGGGCGGTAGGCAGGCTGCGGCTGGGCGTAGGGCTGCTGTCCGTAGGCGGGCTGCGGGGGATAGGGCTGCTGCGGCGTGGTGTATCCCGCGGGGGCGCCCATCGGGGCGTTTTCCCTGCGCGAGAGCAGCTGGATGCTTTCGGCCACGACGGTGAGCTTGGTGCGCTTGACGCCAGGGGCGTTGCGGTCTTCCCACTGGTCCATGCGGAGGCGTCCCTCGATGAAGAGGGGGTCTCCCTTGTGGCAGTAGTCGCGGATGAGTTCTGCGGTGCGCTGGAAGGCGGAGACGTCGACGAAGCAGGTCTCCTCCTGCTGCTCGTTGGTGCGGGAGTTGGTGAAACGGCGGGACAATGCAATGCCGATGTCTGCGACAATCGAGCCGGAGGGCAGTTGTCGGATCTGCGGGTCGCGGGTGAGATTGCCAATCAGAAGGACTTTATTGACACATGCCATGGTGCGGTTTCCTCATGCTCGGGCGGTTGGGAGCGCGCTGCGCGCCGTCTCATGGACGCGTGGGGGCTGGGTGCGCCGGGGCGGGATGGCTATCGGGCGCCGCCGTCACGGGGGGCGGAACCGCCCTTGTCGGAGTTGCGGCTGCTGCGGTAGCGGAAGTTCTCGTTTTCGTATTCGTCCTGGAAGGAGGTGTCGCCGAAGACGCTGGCGTCACGCGGCTTGAAGACGATGTCGTCCTGTCCGTCCTCGTATTTGAAGATGGCGAGACGGATGACCTTGTCGTTGAGCTGGTACTTTTCCTTGAGCTGCTTGGGGGCCTGGGCGCCGAAGGCGACGATGTAGTCCCAATAGAGGCCGGCCTTGTGCTTGCCCATGGGGCGCGCGAAGGTGCGCTTGTCGAGGAATTTCACGCGGGAGATTTCGCCGCCGAGAGCCTTGATCTGCTCCTGGATGGCGGCGTCGTACTCTTCGCCGTTGCCCTCGACCTTCTGGGGGTCGAGGATGAAGACCACTTCATACTTGGACACGATGGTTTCTCCTGGATCTACTGGTGGTGGCATTGAACTTGTCCGCCATTTCCGCACTGCGAGGCGAGCGTGCAGGCGGCCTCGAATCGTCCGTCCATCGCGAGTGCGAGGACCTGGAGGGCCTGCTGCAGGGGCAGTTCGGTGCTGGCGGAAGCCCAGGGAGCGAGCACAAAGTCGACGATGCTCGTTCCGGAACCGGGCTGCGGTCTCCCAATACCGGCCCGCAGCCTTGGGAAGTCCGAGGACTGCAGGTGCTGGATGATGGAGCCGAGGCCCCGATGGCCGCCGTTGGAGCCGCTTCGCCGCAGGCGGAGGGATCCTGTTGGCAGGTCGAGGTCGTCGGAGAGTGCGATCATTTCGCGGGGAGAGAGGGCGAAATGGTCGAGGACTTTCGCCACGGCGGCACCGCTTTCGTTCATGAAGGTGAGGGGTTTGAGGAGGAGGCAGCTGTGCCGTGCGACGGTGAGCCAGAACAATTCTCCATTGTCGGGCTGCCAGAGCGCATGGATGGGCTGCGGCCGCGATTCCCTCAAGGCCATGTCGGCTATCATCCAGCCCGCATTGTGGCGGGTGTTGGCGTAGCGTGCGCCAGGGTTTCCCAGCGCGACAAGCAGTTTGATTTCGGGCGTGGCGTCCATCGATCCATTTCCGCCGGTGCCTTGCAGAACGGGCGAGGCGCGGGCGGAAAAGGTGGGATGCTATTTCTTGGCGGGTTCTTTCTTGGCGTCGGCGGCGGGGGCGGCGGCTGCTGCGTCGGCGGCAGGCGCGGCCTCGGCGGCGGCGGGTTCCTCGACCTTGTTGTGCGGGATGCGGACATGGAAGACGATGAGTTTGGCGTCGCCTTCGATGGTGGCGTTGTCGAGTTTGAGGTCGCCGATGGTGAGGGCCTGGTTGACTTCGAGTTTGGAGACGTCGACCTTGACGACTTCGGGGAGGTTGGCGGGCTCGGCGTTGATTTCGAGCTGGTGGATGACCTGTTCGAGCTGTCCGCCCTGCTTGAGGCCTTCGGGTTCGCCGACGGGTTCGACGGGGATGGACATGGTGACCTTCTCGCCCGCCTTGACTTCGAGGAAGTCGATGCAGAGGAACTTTCCGTTCAGCGGGTTGCGCTGGATTTCCTTGATGATGGCCTGCTTGGTGATGCCGTCGTCGGCGTCATTGATGGCGACGAGGCCTGCGTGGTGCTGGATCTTCTCGACTTCGCCACTGGCGACCTGCAGCAGCAGGTTTTCCGCCCCGCGGGAATAGACGACGGCGGGGATCTGGCCGGCGCCGCGCAGGCGGCGGGCGGCCGCGCTGCCCTTGACTTCGCGCTTGGAGGCGGTGATGCTGATGGTGTTGCTCATACTTCGACTTTTCTTTTGTTAGGTGAAAGGACGGGGAGGATCCCAGTCCGGATGGCACGAATGACGGAAATTGCAGTGTGAACTGCTTAATATAACACACTTTCGCGGTTTGGCGAGACGCAATGCGTTTTTAGGACGGCGTGCGGACGGGATTCTGGGGGGAAGGCGGTGCGTCTTGCCTGAGAACGGATATATTGTGGAATGCGCGGTTTCCCATGAGAGCGTCGTGGAAATGTCGGGGAGCCATGCGGAGAGGAAGGAGAGAGTATGAAGCGGATCATGTTGTTTTTTGTCGCCGCCCTGAGTCTGGTGGCGGCGTCGTGCGTGCATCCCGCGCGGGAGACTCCCGCGGCGGCGGAGAAGCGGCTTCAGGTGGGGTATTATGTGGGGGCGGGCAGCGGCGGTGCCGGGGTTTTCCAGCTGTCACGGCTGCTGGCGTTTTCGCCGCAACTTGAGGTGACGCTGCTGGACGCGCGGGATGTGCGGGCGGGCGGGCTGGAGGGGAAGGACTTGCTGGTCGTGCCAGGCGGTTCCAGCGCCACGCAGTGCAGGGAACTGGGCGAGGAGGGGGCGGAGGCGGTACGGCGTTTTGTCGCGGGCGGCGGCGCCTATTTCGGCGTCTGCGCGGGGTTCCATTGCGCATTGAACCGGGAGCAACGGCTGCAGCTGCTGCCCTACACGTGGTACTTTGGGGGGGCGGGCATGCGCGCGCTGCTGGCCATCGACCTTTCGGAGAAGGCGGCGGAGCGGCTGGATGTGCCGAGCGGGCGGTATATCGTGCGCTACTCCAAGGGGCCAGTGGCGAGGCGCTGCGAACAGCCTGGCGAGGGCTGGGCCGAGGAACTCGCGGTCTATCGGAATGCGGTCACCTGGCCGAAAATCACGTTCGACGGGGCGCCCGCGATGCTGTATGGGGAGTACGGCAAGGGCAAGATCATCGCGACCAGCTTCCATCCCGAGTCCCTGGCCTCCACGCATCCGATCGCCCTGGGCTGCGTCTATGCCGTCACTGGCGTTCGGCCAATGCCAGTCTTCCCCGCGAAGGCGCGGAACCGCACGCGGGTCGCCTATCTGCTGAACGGGGTGGGCGGCAATAAGTACTGGGTGGAGCAATGCCTTGCGCTGGAGGCCTGCCGCGACCTGGATCTGACGGTGACCGCCACATTGGACGAGGGGCTGCTCGACCATGTGGACGTGCTGGTCTGCCCGTGCCGAAACGGGCAGGTCTACAAGCGGCTCTTCCAGAACCGCTCCTTGGATGCCCAGATGCGGCACTTTGCCAGGCGGGGCGGGAAGGTCCTCGTCTCCGAGGCAGGCCTGCCTTTCGCCCCCGCGGAATGGGGGGCGCAGTCGCTGCCGGACGGCAGTTGCCCTGCGGAGGCGGTGCGCCGCCTGGTGTGGTAAGGAGGTCGAAGGACGCGAAGGGCGGCCAGGACTGCGGGATGCATTCCGGGCGCGGAGCCCCCAGGCCTGGTTTTGCTGGAGCATTGGAGACGCGACATGATCAGATACCATGAAGAGATCACGAGCCTTCAGAACGTGAAGGTGAAGCAGGTGGCGCGCTGGCGGGACCGTCCTGACCGCGACGACAGCCAGGTGGTGCTGGCGGAGGGCTACCGCGCGCTGGTGCGGGCGCTGGCGGGGGGGTACCGCATCCGCGAGGTGTTCGTTTGTCCCGAGTGCTTCCCAGGACAACACCACGAGGAGGAGCTGCTGGAGCGTCTGGCGGCGCAGGGGGCGCGGCTGATCCGAGTGTCGCCTGCGGCGTTTGCGAAGATGGCGTACAGGGACCGCCCGGAGGGGCTGCTGGGGGTGGGGCCGCAGCTGCATCGGGGGCTGGCGGACCTGCGTCTGGGGGATCCCGCGTTTCTGCTGGTGGCCGAGCAGATCGAGAAGCCGGGGAACCTGGGCACGATGATGCGGTCGGCGGACGCGGTGAAGGTGGACGGGCTGGTGCTGTGCGATTCGCGGACGGATTTGTACAATCCGAACGTGGTCCGCGCGAGCACGGGCAACCTTTTCACGCTGCCAGTGGCGGAGGCGACGGCGGCGGAGACGATTGCGTGGCTGAAGGAGCGCGGGGTGTGCATTCTGGCGACCTCGCCGCATGCGGAGCCGCTGTACACGGGGGTGGATCTGACGCAGCCTGTGGCAGTGGTGGTCGGGGCGGAGCAGTATGGCCTGACGCCCGCGTGGATGGAGGCGGCGGACCTGAAGGTGCGGCTGCCGATGCTGGGCGAGGCGGATTCGCTGAATGTCTCGACGGCGACCGCGATTCTGCTCTATGAGGTCGTGCGGCAGCGCATGAAGGCGGGGCTGCTGGCGGATCCTGGGCGGGTGCCGGAGGCGGCGGACTGCTGATGGAGGAGGCGCGGGAGGCATTGCAAGGCGGCGGCTACGCGAGGCCGCTGCGTCTGCTCTTGTCGGCGGGGCTGCTGGGGCTGCTGCTGTCGGTCGCCTATCTGCAGTTGCGGCGTGCGCCAGAGACGGCGGAGGTCACGCGGCGGGAGCAGACGCGGCTGGTCTATGTGCCTGCGTGCCGGGGGTCGCTGCTGGACCGCGCGGGGCGTCGGCTCAACTATTCGGAGCCGTGCTATTCGATTGTGCTGCGTCCGGAACTGGTGCGGGATCCGCGCGACACGCGGAACCGCAGCGTGGAGAAACTGGAGGCGGTGATCGCGGAGCTGGCGGGGGCGATGGGACCCGACTACTACCGAAGCCGTCCTGGCCGGGAGGCGCTGGCGCGCCATCTGGAGCAGCGTCCCGCGCTGCCGATCGTGCTGTGGCAGGAGGTGGATGCGGCGACGCTGGCGCGCTGGAGCGACCTGCGGCGGGAGTTCCCTGCCAGCGAACTGCTGCTGTCGTGGCGGCGGCGCTACGAGTTGCCTGAGGTGGCTCCGCAGATGCGCGGCTTGACGCGGCGCGGGGCGTCGAAGTTGCCGGAGGCGCCCGAGGGCGAGCGCTACTGGAACGCGAACGCGGTGGAACTGGTCGGGGCCTCGGGGATGGAGGCGGCGCTGGAGCCGCTGCTGCACGGCGTCGGTGGCAGCGAACTGCTGCAGACGGACGTGCTGGCCTATCGGCATGAACTGCTGGCGAACGAGCCCGCCCGTCGCGGGGAGGACTGCCGGCTGACGATTTCGGTGCCGCTGCAGCAGGCGGCGTCGGCGGCCTTTCTGCGCAAGGGGCTGGTGGGGGCCGCGGTGGTGCTGGAGATGGAGACGGGGGAGGTGCTGGCGATGCACTCGTCTCCGTCGTCGCCGCTGGGCGGCAAGGCCGAGGCGGGGAGCCAGGTGAACCGCGCGCTGGCGGGCTACTATCCGCCTGGTTCCACGATCAAGCCGCTGCTGGCGCTGTATGCGTTGGAGCACGGGATCGCGACGGCTGAGGAACCCCGCGTGACTTGCCCTGGGTATTACGCGCTGGGCGGTTCGGCTCGCCTCAACTGCACGCATGTGCACGGGCCGCTGGCGATCCGCGCGGCGGTCGCGCAGTCCTGCAACACCTATTTCTGCGAGTTGGCGCGGCGTTTCAGCGGGGAGCAGTTCGATGCGTTCGCGCAGGAGTTCGGCTTCGGGGAGCGCACGGGGGGAGCGCTCCCTGGCCAGGAACAGCAGGGCATCGCGTTCACGCCGTCGTGGTGCCGCGCGCACCGCCGCGGCAATCCCGCGTGGAATCCAGGGGACGCCGCGAACGCGGGCATCGGGCAGGGCGCATGGATCGTGACGCCGATGCAGCTGGCGCTCGCCGTGAACTATGCGCTGACGGGGCGGCTGCTGGCGCCGAAGTTCTGCCGCGAGGACGAGACGACCGTGCGGCGCACGCGCGCCTGGAGCGAGGCGGCGCGGCAACTGGTGGTCGGCGGCATGGCCGACTGCGCCGAATTCGGCACGGGACGGAATGCCTTCGCGGGCAGGACGGTGAAGTTCCTCGCGAAGACGGGGACGGCGGAGACGGGGCGCACCCGCAGACCGCACGCATGGATTGTGGCGGCGGCGCCAGCGGAGGCCCCGCGGTATTTGGCGGTGGTGGTCGTCGAGCATGGCGGCGCGGGCGGCGCCGTCGCGGCGCCCATCGCCCGCGAACTGCTCGAATCGGCGCTGAAAATGGAGGAATAGGCGGAGGCGCGGAGCCAACCAGCGGGCAAGCCCGCCGGCACACGCCGAGCAAATGCGGGGGCGGGGTGAGTTGGGGCGGAGAAGCGGGGCTTTACCAGCGGGCAAGCCCGCTGGCACACGCCGGGCGAATGCGGGGGCGGCTTGGGGATGGGCGGTGGCGCGTGTGCTGGCGAGCTTGCTCGCCAGCGGAGGCGGGGAAGCGGAGCCAACCAGCGGGCAAGCCCGCTGGCACACGCCGGGCAAATGGCGGAGCCTGCGCGATATGGGGCGCGGGGCGGTGGATGCGCCGAATCCGCGCGGGATGGAATGGGAGGCGGTTGGGTGCCGCCGGCGAAAGCCGGCGGGCCAAGCGGCGGAAATCCCGCGGGGCGGGGAATCCGCCGAATCTGCGCGGGTGATCGGGGCTTTACCAGCGGGCAAGCCCGCTGGCACACGCCGGGCAAATGCGGGGGCGGCTTGGGGATGGGCGGTGGCGCGTGTGCTGGCGAGCAATGCTCGCCAGCGGAGGCGGGAAAGCGGGGCTTTACCGGCGGGCAAGCCCGCCGGCACACGCCGAGCAAATGCGGGGGTGGAGTGAGTTGGGGGCGGGGAGGCGGAGCTGAGCGGCGGGTGAATGGCGGGGGCGGGGTATTCTTGCGGCGGGAGTCGGCAGTCGCGCGCGGGCGGGTTACATTATCGCGCATGAGCATTCTCCAGCCCATCTACAATACCTACGCGGCGTGCGTGAGCCTGAACCGCATGCGGCGCATTGTGTCGGTGCTGGTGAAGCACGGCCTGGGGGTGTTTTTCGAGGGGCACGCGTGGTGGTTTCCGTTCCGTCGACATTCCGTCGCGGCGGAGCAGCAGGGGCTGGCGCAGCGGGTGCGCGAGGCGCTGGTTGAACTGGGGCCGACCTTCATCAAACTGGGGCAGATGCTTTCCGCGCGCCCTGATCTGGTGGGGACGGACTTCGCGTCGGAATTGAGCCAGTTGCAGAATGACGTGCCTGCGGTTCCCTTTGAGCAGGTGCGGGCGTGCCTGGAGCGTGAACTGGGGGGGGCCATCGGGAATGTCTTCCAGGAGTTCGAGGAGACGCCAGTCGCGGCGGCCTCGGTCGCGCAAGGCTACCGCGCGGTGCTGAAGGATGGGGCGCGGGTGTTTGTGAAAGTGCTCCGCCCTGGCATCCGTCCAGAGATCGTGGCGGATATCCGCGTGCTGAAGGCGCTGGCGAACTACGTCCATCGGAATTTCCCCGAACTGCACTATCTGATGCTGCCGCAGGTCGCGGAACAGTTCGGGGAGAGCCTGATGGAGGAACTGGACCTGGACAACGAGCGCGGCAACGTCAAGCGCTTTGCGCGGCAGTTCGCCGGGCGGGAGGGGCTGAAGGTGCCTCGGGTATGGGACGAGTTCTCGACGAAGCAGGTGCTGGTGATGGAGTGGATGGAGGGGATCAAGGCGGACGACCTGGCGGCGCTGAAGCATGCGGGCCACGACCTGAAGCAGCTGGCGTCCCTGGGCGCGGAACTGGCGCTGGAGCAGTATTTCCAGCACGGCTTCTTCCATGCGGATCCGCATCCTGGCAACATGTTCATCCTGCCAGGGCCTCGGGTCTGCTACATCGACTTCGGGCTGTGCGGGCGCCTGACGCAGGTCGAGCGCGGCATCTTCTGCCGAATGCTGATGAGCATTCTGGCGCATGACGACCGCCGCGTGGCGCGGCATCTGCTGCAACTGACGATCTACAACCAGGCGCCGGACCTGTCCGCGCTGGAGCGCGCGGTCGGGGAACTGATCGACCGTTACTTCTTCAATGCGCTGGAGGACATCGACGTGGGCGGGGCGATCCTAAACCTCTATGAGTTGTGCAACCGCTTCCATCTGGCGCTGAAGCCGCATGTCTATCTGCTGCTGAAGTCGATGGGGCTGGCGGACGGGCTGGGGCGGCAGCTGGATCCGAAGTTCAGCCTGGAACAGCATCTGCGCCCGTTTGTGGAGAAGGTCATTCGGGAGCGGCTTGCGCCGTTCCAGGGGTGGCAGAAGTGGCTGGACGAATTGCTGGATTTGCGTGACGGGGCGGCGGAGCTCCCCGAGGGGCTGCGGCGCTTCGGGCAGGCGGTGCTGGCGGGGGAATTGGGGTTTCGGCTGAAAATGGAGGGGGCCGAAGAGCGCGCGGAGCGGCACCGCCGCAGTCTGGACCGCTGCGCGGTCGCGGTGCTGGCGGCGGGCGCGGCGCTGGCGGGGGCGTTGCTGCTGGCGGCGGGGGAAAAGGTGGCGGGGTGGTGTTTCCTGGCGGGCGGCGGGGCGCTCGCGCTGGGAGTGCTCCATTCGCTGTGGCGTGCGGGGGGGCGCCCCGACGACTGACGCATGCGCTACCACGACGTGGACATTCTGGCGTGCGCGGCGGCGCTTCCAGAGGAGCGGGTGAGTTCCGCGGAACTGGAGGAGCGGCTTCGGCCGCTCTATGAGCGCCTGCGGCTTCCCGAGGGGCGGCTGGAACTGATGACCGGCATCCGCGAACGGCGCTTCTGGACGGCGGGGACGCGTCCCAGCCAGGCGGCGGCGCAGGCGGCGGAGAAGGCGCTTGCGCAGGCGGGGCTGGCGAAGTCGGATCTGGGGGCGCTCCTTTACTGCGGGGTGTCGCGGGACTTCGTGGAGCCCGCGACCAGCACGGCGGTGGCGCGGGAACTGGGGCTGCCGACGGATGTCCTGAACTTTGATTTGAGCAACGCGTGCCTGGGGATGCTCTCCGGCGTCGCGGTGCTGGCGGATGCGATTGCGGCGGGGAGCCTGGCGTGCGGCATGGTGGTGACGGGGGAGAATTCGCGTCCGCTGGTCGAGCACACCATCGCGCGGCTGAACGCGGACATGGGGCTGACGCGGCAGAGCGTGAAGCCTGAGTTCGCCTCGTTGACGATCGGCTCGGCGGCGGCGGCGGTGATTGTGGCGCGGCGGGGCTTCGCGGGGAGGGACGGCCATGCGCTGCAGGCGATCGCCCATGCATCCGACTGCGCGGGCAGCGGCCTGTGCCAGGGGGACGCGGCGGGCGGCATGGTCGAGGGCAGCCACCCCGTGATGAAGACCGATTCGCACGAACTGCTGGTGCAGGGCATCGCGGTCGCGGAGCGGATGTGGCGGCGTCTCCAGGCCGAGGGCTGCTGGGGAGGGGATGGGCGTCCTGATCTCATCTGCGGGCACCAGGTCGGCAAGGTGCACCGCGACCAGCTCTTCGCGCGCCTCGGCCTTCCCGTCGAACTGGATTTCCCCGTCTTCCCCGAACTCGGCAACTGCGGTTCCGCGTCGCTTCCCGCCTGCTGTGCGCTCGCCGCCGAGCGCGGCGCGCTGCGTCCCGGGATGCGTCTCGCCTGGCTTGGCATCGGCTCCGGCATCAACAGCGCGGGCGCGGCGATCCTGTGGTAACTGACATGACGAAAAACAAGGCATGACGCCATGGCAAAATGGCGGCATGGCGAACAAGACACCCCCAAAAGGAAGTTGAATCCCATGGCAAAGACACTGCTGTATCAGATTTTGGAAGCGCACCTGGTCTCCGGCAAACTGGAGGCGGGGGCGCCGATCGAGATTCGCATCGACCAGACGCTGGCGCAGGACGCGACGGGCACGATGGCGTGCCTGGAACTGGAGGCGATGAAGGTGGAGCGGGTCAAGACCGAGTTGTCGGTGCAGTATGTCGACCACAACACGCTGCAGGTGGGGCCTGAGAATCCGAACGACCACCTCTATCTGCAGACGGTATGCGCGGCGAAGGGCATCCGCTTCTCGCGTCCAGGCAACGGCATCTGCCACCAGGTGCATCTGGAGCGCTTCGGCGTGCCAGGCAAGACGCTCCTGGGGGCGGATTCGCATACGCCGACGGGCGGCGGCATCGGGATGCTGGCGATTGGCGCGGGCGGCCTGGATGTCGCGCGGGCGATGGCGGGGATCCCGTTCAAGCTCGTGTGCCCGAAGGTGATCGGCATCCATCTGACGGGGCGGCTGTCGCCGTGGGTCTCCGCGAAGGACGTCATCCTCAAGGTGCTGGAGATCCTGACCAGCAAGGGCAATGTCGGGACGGCGGTCGAATACTACGGGGAGGGGGTGAAGACCCTGACGGTGCCAGAGCGCGCGACCATCACGAACATGGGCGCCGAACTGGGCGTCACCTCGTCGGTCTTCCCGTCGGACGAGGAGACGCGTGCGTTTCTGGAGGCCGAGGGGCGCGGCGGCGACTGGCGGCCGCTGGCGGCGGAGGAGGGCGCGCAGTACGACCGCGTGATCGACATCGACCTCTCGGCGCTGGAGCCGCTGGCGGCGTGCCCGTCGAACCCCGCGAACGTCAAGCGCGTCCGCGACTGCGGCGCTCTCGCGGTCTCGCAGGTCGCGATCGGCTCGTGCACCAACAGTTCGCTGAAGGACCTGCGGCTGGTGGCGGCGATGCTGAAGGGCCGCCATGTGCATCCTGCCGTCACGCTCGCGATCGCGCCTGGCAGCCGCCAGGTGCTGCGGATGCTGGCGGACGAGGGGGCGCTCTCGACGCTCCTTGACGCGGGGTGCCGCGTGCTGGAGAGCGCCTGCGGGCCGTGCATCGGCTCTGGATTCAGCCCTGCCTCGGGGACGGTGACGGTGCGCACCTTCAACCGCAATTTCCTGAACCGCACTGGCACCAAGAACGACCAGTCCTATCTGGTGAGCCCCGCGACGGCGGTCGCGACCGCGCTGACGGGGACGCTCGCCGACCCGCGCGACGTGGCGGCAGAACTTGGCCTCGTCGAGCCTGAGTGGCGGATGCCCGCGCATTTCGTGGTGGATGACAGCATGATCCTGGCGCCCGCGCCGTCGGGCAGCGAGGTGGAGATCATCCGCAAGGAGACGATCGGCGCGCCGCCGCACTGCACGCCGCTGCCGTCGCCGCTGGACGGGGAGGTGGTGATCAAGGTGGGCGACCGCATCACGACGGACCACATCATGCCTGCTGGGGCCTTCCTCAAGTTCCGCTCGAACATCCCGCGCTATGCGGAGGCGGTCTTCAACTGCTTCAACGAGGCTGGCAAGCCGACTTTCGCCGAGCGTGCGGCGAAGGTGCGGGACAGCGGTCGTTCGGGCGTGATCGTCGCGGGCGAATCCTACGCGCAGGGATCGAGCCGCGAGCATGCGGCGATCTGCCCGATGTATCTGGGGGTGCGCGCGGTGGTGGCGATCTCGATCGAGCGCATCCACACCGCGAACCTGGTCAACTTCGGGATCCTGCCGCTCTACTTCGCCAATCCCGCCGACTACCAGGGCATTCAGCCAGGGGATCGGCTCCGCATCGACGACCCCGCCGCGCAACTCTCGGCGGGCGACGACATCACCGCGACCGTCATCGGCGCCGACGGGCAGAGCCGCGCTCTCGCACTGCGCTGCACGCTGACGCCCGAAGACCGCAGGATGGTGCTGGCGGGCGGCGCGCTCGCGGGCAACGACTGATCGCGCATCATGGCATCACGGCTTGGCTATCGGATCACGGGCGACTTCGCGGTCGGCGGCGTCGCCCGCCTCTACAAGGTCGCGCTGGCGGACGGCTCGGCGGCGATTCTGCGCGAACTGCAGACTTCGAAGTTGCTGAACTTGCGGCTGCAGTGCCGCTTCAGCGCTGGGGCGGCGTGCCGCTATGCCCTCTCGCCGCATCCGAACATCGTGAACTCCTTCGAGGCGGGGCGGCGCTTCCTGGTGCCCTACGAGATCATCGAGTTCGTCAACGGCATTTCGCTGCGCACCTTGCTGAATCGGAACGAGCCTCGGCTGAAGCAGGACGCGCCTGAACTGCTGCGCCAGATGGCGCTGGGGCTGGCGTGGGTGCATGAGCACGGCTACATGCATCTCGACGTCAAGCCCGAGAACTTCCTGATCCAGCGCACGGACTCGGTCTATTCGGTGAAGCTGACCGACTTCGACCTGTGTCGGCGCGCGGACGATTGCTGGCCGCGCCGGCAGATGGGGACGCCGTCGTTCATGGCGCCTGAGCAGTTCAAGGAGAAGCGCGCCTGCCAGGCCTCCGATGTCTTCGCGTTCGGGGTGATCGCCTACCAGCTGCTGACGGGCCAGCGTCCGTTTTCAGGGAGCACGGAGAAGTCGGCGTGGCGCAGCCAGGCCAGTTTCCACACCGCGCCCCGCCCGCCGCGCGAACTCAATCCGCAAATCCCGCCCAAGCTGGAGGCGGTGGTGCTGGGCTGCCTGCGCAAGCCCCTGAAGGAGCGCTACCACGACATGTCCCAGGTCCTCCAGTCCCTGAACCGCTGCTGAACCGCATCATGCTAACCTACATCAGCCATTCCGACGAGGAGACGGAGCGCCTGGGGCGCGCCCTGGCGGCCATCCTGCCATTCGGCACCGTCGTCGCCCTGGAGGGGGATCTGGGCTGCGGCAAGACCGTCCTGTCGCGCGGGGTCGCGCGGGGGCTCGGCATCACCGAGCCCGTCACCAGCCCGACCTTCACCGTCGCCCAGGAATACTCCTGCGGCGACGGGCGATACCTCTATCACCTCGACATGTACCGCATCTCCGATGAGAACGCGGCGCTCGCCTTCGGCATCGACGAATATCTCTTCCAGCCCCGCGCCATCACCCTCGTCGAATGGCCTGGCCAGATCGCGGGCCTCCTCGACGACCCGCGCCTGCGCACCATTCAATTCACCCACCGAGGCCCCGAGGAACGCCAACTCGACTTCCTGAACTGGCCAGAGGAGGAACTCGCGGCGGCATTGCGGTAAGGCGCCACAGACGCATCTTTCGGGGACCCCAGACTTCAGACCCCAGACCCATCTTACGGGGACCCGAGACTTCAGACCCCAGACCCATCGGGGACCCGAGACCCCAGACCCCAGACCCATCTTACGGGACCCCAGACCCGAGACCCCAGACCCATCTTTCGGGGACCCCAGACTTCAGACCCCAGACCCATCTTACGGGGACCCGAGACTTCAGACCCCAGCCCCATCGGGGACCCGAGACCCGAGACCCCAGACCCATCGGTGAGCCCAGCGTTCTGTGCCGCCCCATTTTTGGGGCGGTTCATGACCCGAGACCCATCGGGGATCCGAGACCTAAGACCCCGCTCGGCCCGCCACGGGATGGTGGAGACGGCGCGGAGGGGGGGCAAGGGGCGCCCTGGTCACTCCGCGTGGAGGCGGCGGGCGGCTTCGGCGATGTCGTCGGCCTGGAGGACGACGTAGTCTTCGAGGTTTGCGCTGAAGGGGATGGGGATGTCCTTGGAGGCGGCGAGACGTGGGGCGGCGCGGAGGGCGGCGAAGTCGGCCTCGACGACGCGGCGGATGACCTCGGAGCCGATGGAGCAGGTCGGGGGGGCCTCCTGGGCGACGAGGAGGCGTCCAGTCTTGCGGACGGAGGCGAGGATGGTCTCCATGTCGAGGGGCTTGAGGGTCCTGAGGTCGATGACCTCGGCGTCGAGGGTGCCTTCGAGTTTCTGCGCGGCCTCGAGGGCCTTGTAGCGGGCGTAGCCGTAGGAGACGATGGTGAGGTCGCGTCCAGGGCGGACGACCTCGGCCTGACCGATGGGGACGAGGCAGTCCTCCTCGGGGATTTCCATCTTCTTGTAGAGGATGTTGCGGCTTTCGAGGAAGACGACGGGGGTGTCGGAGCGGAGGGCGGATTTCATGAGGCCCTTGCCGTCCCTGGCGGTCATGGGGAAGACGACCTTGAAGCCAGGGAGATGCGCGAACCACGCCTCGAGCAGTTCGGAGTGCTGGGCGGCCTCGCGGGAGCCGACGCCACTGGCGCAGAGGCGCAGGACGACGGGGACTTTGGCCTGGGCGCCGAACATGAGGTATGCCTTGGCGATCTGGCTGGCGACCTGGTCCATGGCGACGTGGATGAAGTCGGGGTACATGAATTCGACGACGGGGCGCAGTCCCGCAAAGGCGGCGCCTGCGGCGAGGCCCGTGAAGGCGGCCTCGGAGATGGGGGTGCCGACGACGCGGCGCTTGCCGTATTTCTCGACGAGGCCCTTGGTCTCGGCCCAGACCCCGCCTGCATTGTCGATGTCCTCGCCGACGAGGAAGATCTTGTCGTCGCGTGCCATCTCTTCGTCGAGGGCCTCGGTGACGGCATTGAGGTAGGAAATGCGCTTCATGGCGGTGTTAGACTCCAAAGGTTTGGCGGAACTGGGCGAGGTCGGGGGCGGGCGCGGCGAGGGCGGTCTCGACGGCGCGGTCGAGGCGGGCGGTGGCCTCGGCCTCGATGCGCTGGACGGCTTCCGTGGTGAAGATGTCGGGGTGGCGCTGGAGGAGGCGCTTCAGGGCGTCCTTCTCCTCGACCCACTGGCGTTTGACCTCGGGGTCGCGCAGGTCGGTGATGATGCCGCAGTGGGGTTCGACGCGGTAGGTGCGCACATCGAGCAGGTAGGGGCCGTTGCCACTGCGGATGGAGGCGACGGCGCGTTCGGCGGCGGCGGCGACGGCCTCGACATCGTTGCCGTCGACGATTTCGGCGGGGATGCCGTAGGCGGCGGCGAGTTTGGTGCGGTCCATGTCGGCGGTCGAATCGGGGGTCAGGGTGGTGGCGGCGACGCCGTTGTTCTCGCAGACGGCGAGGAAGGGGTAGCGCTTTTTGGCGGCGAGGTTGAGGGTCTCGTGGAGGACGCCCTGGTTGGCGGCACCATCGCCGAAGAAGGTGCAGCCGAGGGCGTCGGTGCCGAGATACTGCATCGCGAAAGCGGCGCCGAGGGCCATGGGGATGCCGCCGCCGACAATCCCGTTGCTGCTCAGGAAGCCTTTGGCGCGGTTGAACATGTGCATGGAACCGCCGCAGCCCTTCGAGCAGCCCGTGGCGCGCCCGAGGAGTTCCGCCATCGCACCCTCGGGGTCATGCGTCTTGGCGACGTAGTGGCCGTGGCTGCGGTGGGTGCTGAAGATGCAGTCGTCGTCGCGCAGGGCGGAGCAGACGCCGACGGGGACGGCCTCCTGGCCGACGGAGAGGTGCAGGGCGCCCTGGATTTCGCCCTGACGGTAGAGCGACTTCGCCTTCCATTCGAGGGCGCGGATGAGGAACATCCAGTAGTAGGCTTCGGTTAGGTTCAAGGACATGGGGGACTCCGGACTTTAAACGGGACTTTGGACGCTGGACGCTGGACTTTGGACGCTGGACTTTGGACGCTGGACTTTGGACGCTGGACTTTGGACGCTGGACTTTGGACGCTGGACTTTGGACGCTGGACTTTGGACGCTGGGGCGGCCGCAGGACTTTGGACGCTGGACTTTGGACGCTGGACGGTGGGGCGGCCGCAGGACTTTGGACTTTGGACGCTGGACTTTGGACGCTGGGGCGGCCGCAGGACTTTGGACTTTGGACTTTGGACGGTGGGGCGGCCGCAGGACTTTGGGCGTTGGACTCTGGACGGGACTTTTGAATAATTTATGGATTTTGGGCTGGAAATCCACTGAATCCAGTGGTAGATTATGGACATGGTGTGGAATATTGTCAAGAATCATGGAAAACGAGAAGATTCTGCATTTTGACTTTCGGCTGGGGGCGGGATGCCCGTATCTCTTTGACTACCAGGTGTACGAGCGGAGGCGGCGGATGCCAGGCTACGACCTGCACAGCGCGGTGCATCTGATCGTGATCCTGTCGGGGCGGTATGAGGTGACGATCGGGGAGCGGCGCTTTTCGCGTTCGGCGGGGGAGGCCTTCCTGGTCGCGCCGTGGGAGCCGCACGGGGACGCGGTGGCGCACGACGGCTGCGCCCTGTTTTCGCTGATCCTGGATCCGCTGCTGCTGGAGCGGGCCCTGCATCTGCTGGCGGGGCCGCTGAACCTGCTGTTCAGCATGCCGCCTGCGCCGCGCATGGAGTTGTTGGGGCGGCTGCCGACAGGGGCGGAATTGGCGGCGTATGCGCAGGGGCTGCTGGCGGAAAACCCTCGGCTGCATTGGACGCCATTCGCGGGGGTGGCGCCGTCGGCGGCGGAGCAGCAGCGCCATTGGCTGCGGATCCAGGGCTTGTTCACGGAGATTCTCGCGGCGGTGCCAGCGGGGATCGTTCCCGCGGGGGACGCGCGCCGTCGGCAGCAGGTGCAGCCTGCGCTGCGTCTGCTTGCCTCGGAGGAGGCCCGTCCGCTGACGGCGGCGCGCGCGGCGCGGGAGTGCCACCTGAGCCGCGGGCATTTCGACGTGTGCTTCCGCCGCCTGTTCCAGATGAGCTTCTACGCCTACGAACTGCGCTATCGGCTGAACCGCGCCGCCCAGGAACTGCAGGGGGGCGGGCGCAGCGTCAAGGAACTGGCGGCGCACTGGGGGTTCGCGGACAGCGCGCACTTCTCGCGGACGTTCCTGCGGCACTTCGGGGTGCGTCCGACCCGCTATGCGGCGTCGGGGCCAGGGGAGGCGGGGCGGGGAAAAACCGTGGCGGGACGTCGGTGAAATGGAAAGGGGGGGTTATCTTAAGGGCAAAGCCCGACGGGGGCGGCGCTTGGTTTGTCCTACGGAGTGGAACAGATGCGAACAGTTGCGATTATCCCCGCGCGCTATGGCAGCACGCGTTTTCCTGCGAAGCCCCTGGCGTTGATCGCGGGGCGCCCGATGATTCAGTGGACATACGAATCGACCTGCAAGTGCGCGGACTTCGCGGAGGTGCTCGTGGCGACCGACGACCAGCGCATCTACGACGCGGTCCAGGGCTTCGGCGGACGCGCGGTGATGACGAGCGTCGAGTGCCGCACGGGGACGGACCGCATCTGGGAGGCGGTGCAGGGGGTGGATGCCGACCTCATCGTGAATGTGCAGGGGGACGAGCCGCTGATCCCCGCGTCGGTGCTGCACCAGCTGGTGGCGCAGATGCGGGAATCGGGCGCGGACATGGGGACGGTCGCGGTGCCGTTCGGGATTTCGGGGCGCGACCCCGCCGATCCGAATGCGGTGAAGGTGGTGGTGGACGCGCGCAATCTGGCATTATATTTCAGTCGGTCGCTGATTCCGTTCCCGCGGGTGGGCGGCGAGCCGTGCGAACCGCTGCTGCACTGGGGGCTCTACGCATACACCCGTCCGTTCCTGGCGCGTTTCGTGTCGTGGCCGACGGGGCGTCTGGAGGCGTGCGAGAAACTGGAGCAGCTGCGGGCGCTGGAGAACGGCGCGAAGATCTGCGTGCTGACGACGACGGAGCGCACGGCGGACGTGGATGTCCCTGAGGACATCGCGCGGGTCGAGGCGCTGCTGGCGGGGAAATAGGAGGGCTTTGAAAATGAGTCTGCAGGAGTTTGAGATTGTCCAGGGGATGAAGGTGGGGCGCGGGAATCCGCTGCTGGTGCTGGCGGGGCCGTGCGTGGCGGAATCGCTGGAGGTGTGCCGCGCGGTCGCGGCGGAGGCGAAGGCGGTGTGCGCGGATCTGGGGCTGAACTACGTCTTCAAGGCGTCGTTCGACAAGGCGAACCGCACGAGCATCAGCGGATTTCGGGGGCCTGGCGAGCGCGGGGGGCTGGAGATGCTGGCGGCGGTCAAGGCGGAGTTCGGGGTGCCCGTGATCACGGACGTGCACGAGCCGCACCAGTGCGCGGAGGCGGCGGAGGTGGTCGACATCCTGCAGATTCCCGCGTTCCTGTGCCGCCAGACGGACTTGCTGCTGGCGGCGGGGGCGACGGGCAAGCCAGTCAATGTCAAGAAAGGGCAGTTCCTGGCGCCAGAGGACATGGGGCCTGTCATCCGTAAAATCGAGTCGACGGGGAACGAGCGCATCCTGCTGACGGAGCGCGGCACGACCTTCGGCTACCACAACCTCGCCGTGGACATGCGGGGGCTGGTCATCATGCGCGACCTGGGATGCCCCGTGGTCTTCGACGCGACCCACTCCGTGCAGTTGCCTGGCGGCAACGGCACCTCCTCGGGCGGCAACCGCGCGTTCGTGCCGCCCCTGGCGCGGGCGGCGGCGGCGGTCGGCATCGACGCCCTCTTCCTGGAAGTGCATCCAGATCCCGACAAGGCCCTGTCGGATGGGGCGAATTCGCTGGCGCTGAAAGACCTGCGCGCCTTGTTGACCAAGGTCGCCGAACTCCACGGACTGTGCCCATGAAACTCCTCTCCGACCGCAAATTCGCGCTCCGCAAGACGACGCCCGAGGAGGCCGCGAAGCGCATCCGCCTGGTCGCGCTGGACGTGGACGGCGTGCTGACCGACGGGCGCATCGGCTACGGCTGCGGCTCCGAGCACGAGATCAAGTTCTTCGACGTCAAGGACGGCAGCGGCGTCACGATGCTGCGGCGCGCTGGCATCCAGGTCGGCATCATCTCGGGGCGCAAAAGCGTCACCAATGCGCGGCGCGCGCAGGAACTCAAGATGGATTTTCTGGTCGAACAATGCTGGAACAAACTGGAGGGGCTGGAACAGGTCGCCGCCGAGCGCGGCTTCGCGCTGGACGAATGCCTCTTCATGGGGGACGACCTGATCGACGGCGAGACGCTGGCGGGGGCGGGCATCGGCGTCGCCGTCGCGGACGCGATGCAGGAGGTGCTTTCCGCCGCGGACTTCCAGACGGCGGCGGGAGGCGGCCGCGGGGCGGTGCGCGAGGTCGCGAACTGGCTGCTCCAGGCGCAGGGAAAGTGGCCTGCGGCGGTCGCGCACTACCTGAAGCGCGGGGATGCCGTGTGGCGCCCTGTGCTGGAATGAACGAGGGATGAGATGCCGAAGGCGAGTCGGGCCATACTGCTGCTGCTGCTGCTGGGGGTGGGGCTGGCGGTGCCGTGCGAGGGGGCGGATCGGTTCAGCCTGAACGGCGTCGCGGTGCCGCTGCAGGGCTTTCGTTCCAACGGCGTCTTTCGGATGAACGCCGACGGCAAAGGCGGGGCGGGGGAGGAGGTCGCGTGGGCGATCGAGGGGCGCCGCGCCATTCTCCAGGTGCCGCTGTGCCACCTGACGGACTTTCGGATGACCCTTCAGTCCCCGTCGAAAGGGGATTTTCTCTTCGAGAGTCCCAGTTGCACCCTGGACCAGCAGACGCAGACCCTCCATAGCGATGCCCCCGTGGTGATTGCGGGGGGCGGCATGAAGCTGGAGGGCGTGGGATACGATGTCTACCTGGACGAGGCTGCGGGGAACATCCGCGTGGTGATGCGGCAGGCAGTGCGCATGACCGTTCGCATGGAGGAGTTCCCGCGCCGCAAGGCGGCGAGGGAAAAATGAGGTTTTGTCAAATGAAGCAAGTGATCCTGTTGTTGATTTTCCTGCTGTCGTTCTGCGCCATGGGGGCGGAGACGAAGGCGTCCCCGAAGCCTGAGAAGGGCAGGCGCAAGGAGACGGCGCTGGAGATTTCGGCGGATCGGCTGGAATGGGTGATGGGGGCGGACATGGCGTCCAAGTTCGCGAAGGACAAGGCGGAGGCGAAGCCAGGGCGGCAGCCCGAGGCGGGCGCGTCGGCGCGGGCGAAGGAGGATGTGGCGCGGCTGGACGGGAATGTGGTGGTGCAGGACGAGACGATGGTTCTGACCTGCGACCACATGCTGGTCTTCTTCGAGCCGAAGAAGGACGAGGCTGGAAAGGCCGCGAAGAAGGGCGAGGACATGGGGGTGCGCGGCATCGAGGCCGACGGGAAGGTGCGGCTGGTGCTGAAGGAAAAGCGTCAGACCGTGACTGGCGACCACGCCATGTATGACGAGGAGGCGGGGACGGTGACGCTGGACGGGAACTGCACGATCCTGGGGGAGGATGGCCAGGTGATGCGGAGCAACCAGGTGGTTTTCAATCGAAATGCGGGGACGCTGACGGCGGCGCGCGTGTCGCTGACCCTGCCGATCCGCTCGAAGGGCGGGGACGGCAACGGGGGATTCGGCATCTTTGAAGGATTGCCAGGCGGCAAGGACAAGGAACCGAAGGGCGAGGAGAAGCCTGCAGGCAACTGAGGCGGGGAGGAGCGCGCATGGGCAAGCGGAGCCAGGTTCAACCAGCAGGGAAGGGGAGGGCGCCAGAGGCCTTGGCGGCGCCGCTGATGGAGGCGAAGGGTCTGCGCAAGGTGTACAATGGCCGTTGCGTGGTCAACAACGTCTCGCTGGAGGTGCGTCCCGGCGAGGTGGTCGGGCTGCTGGGGCCGAACGGCGCGGGCAAGACGACCTCGTTCTACATGATCGTCGGAATGATCGAGCCTGACGCGGGGACGATTTCGTTCCAGGGGGAGGATGTCTCGCGGCTGCCGATGTACCAGCGGGCGCGGCGCGGCATGGGATACCTCGCGCAGGAGCCCTCGATCTTCCGCAAACTGACGGTGCGCGAGAATGTCCTGGCGGTCCTGGAGACGCTGGACTTGTCGCGGGCCGAGCGCCAGAAGCGCCTGGACGGGCTGCTGGCGGAGCTGCAGCTCACGCATCTGGCGGACCAGAAGGCGATGACGCTTTCGGGGGGGGAGCGTCGGCGTCTGGAGATCATGCGGGCGCTTTCGACCTCGCCGGACTTTTTGATGCTGGACGAGCCATTCGGGGGGGTGGATCCGAAGAATGTCTTTGAAGTGCAGAAGATCATCGCCTCGTTGCGGGACCGCGGTCTGGGGATTCTGATCACCGACCACAATGTCCGCGAGACGCTGGCGATCGTTGACCGCGCCTACCTCATCTGCGCAGGGGAGATTCTCTTCTCAGGGACGGGGGAGGCGCTGGTGAACGACGAGAACGCCCGGCGGGTCTACCTCGGTCCGGGCTTTGCGAACGGCTGACGGCCGATGCCGTCAGGCGAATACAGGAACCCCAAACCCAGGAGGTTGAAAACATGGAACTGCAACTCACTGGAAAGCATGCTGAAATCCAGGCGGAGGAGCGCGCGCTGGCCGAGAAGCTGGCGGAGCGTCTGGCCGCCGACTATGAGAAACTCAACGCGCTGCGGATCGTGCTGTCGGTCGACCACGGCAAGGCGCGCGCGGAGGCGAATCTGACGGGCAAGCACGTGACCCTGAATGCCAGTTGCAACGCCGACAGCACGGCGGCTTCGCTGACGGGCTGCGTGGACAAGCTGGACCGCCAGATGCGGCGCTATCTGGAGCGCATCCAGGACCGCTCGGTGACCGCCGACCCGAAGCTGAAGGAGAAGATCTGGCAGAGCGCCGACCTCAAGAACCCAGGGAACGAGGAAGACGAGGAACTCTTCCAGTAGCCGCTGGGCGCGGCGCGGCGGCGGGGCCCTCGCCGCCGCGCCGATTCCGATTCCGCCTGAAGGCCGATGTCCCTTGTCCCGATTTGAAGATTTTCCATTCGTCCCATGAGTTCCGAACCGCAGATAGTGAAGATCGCCGAAGGCGAGCCGACATGGCGTCCTGACTGGGACACCTATTTTCTGAAGTTGGCGATGCTGGCCTCGGAGCGCGCGACCTGTCCCAGGATGCACTGCGGGTGCGTGATCGTGAAGAACCACCATGTGCTCTCGACGGGCTACAACGGCTCGCTGCCAGGGACGCCGCACTGCTACACGGACGGGTGCCTGGTCGTGGACAACCACTGCGTGCGCACGAACCATGCGGAGATCAATGCGATCTGCCAGGCGGCGCGGCACGGAATGGCACTGGAAGGGGCGACGGCCTATGTCACGAACCTGCCGTGCACCTCGTGCGCGAAGGCGTTGATCGCGGTGGGGATCGTCCGCGTGGTGATCTTCTCCGACTACCATGATTCGCTGGCGGAGCGTTTCTTTGCGGAGAGCGGCGTGCGGCTGGAGCGGCTGCCGATGCCGAGGACGGAGATCCACTATCGGCTGGAGGACTTTCCGTCGGCAAAGCCGTGCAGTTGTGGACATGAGCATTCTTGATGTATGAACCGCAGAGATTTCCGTGAATTGTGCGGCCGCGGGATATTGCGGCTGGACGGAGCGACGGGGACGGAACTTGCGAAGCAGGGGCTTCCCGCGGGCGTGTCTCCCGAGGGGTGGGTGCGCGAGCATCCTGCGAGCATAGCGGCGGTGCAGCGCGCGTATGTCGCGGCGGGCACGCAGTTGGTCTATAGTTGCACTTTCGGGGGGAACCGCCTGAAGTTGAAGGAATTCGGACTGGAAGGCGAATTGCGTGCGCTGAATCGTGACTTGGCGGCGGCGTCGCGCAAGGCGGTGGGGAAGCGTGCGCTGGTCTTCGGGGATCTGGGGCCGACGGGGCAGTTCACCGCGCCGATCGGGGCGATGGCCTTCGACGAGACGGTGGCGGTATACCGCGAGCAGGCCGAGGCGCTGCTGGAGGGCGGTGTCGACGGCTTCGCGATCGAGACGATGATGGATCTGCAGGAGGCGCGCGCGGCGTGCCTGGCGGTGCGCGAGGTCGCGCCCGACATCGCGGTGATTGTGACGATGACCTTCGATGCCGAGGGGCGCACCCTCGCGGGGAACTCCCCCGTGTCGGCGCTCGTGACGATGCAGGCGCTGGGGGCGGACGCCTTCGGCTGCAACTGCTCGACAGGGCCCGCGGGCATGGCGAAACTGATTGCCGCGATGAAGCCCTACGCAAAGGTGCCGCTGGTCGCGAAGCCCAATGCGGGACTGCCGCAGTTGCGGGACGGCAAGACGGTCTTCTCCATGGGGCCTGAGGCCTTCGCGGAGGAGGCGCGCCAACTGGTGGCGGCGGGCGCGGGCATTGTCGGGGGGTGCTGCGGGACGACG
>JAEEGL011103880.1_pt1 | contig 23102 bp, 17 predicted proteins | sample 9134231 | NCBI WGS metagenome assembly JAEEGL01 (sample SAMN16246548, study PRJNA631951) | gut metagenome | biome: gut microbiome; feature: rumen; material: fiber-attached | host: Bos | place: Iran: Karaj | collected 2018-10
AAAAAAAATCATATAAAACGATTTGTTATAAAAGAATCCCGCAGATATATTAATACCTGCGGGAACTATCATCGAAAAATCCATTTCTTAGAACTCTGCACTTTTGGGCGTACGCGGGAAAGGAATGACATCACGAATGTTTTGCATTCCTGTCACAAACAAAATTAAGCGTTCAAAGCCTAAACCGAAACCTCCATGGGGACATGAACCGTATTTTCTTGTATCTAAATACCACCACATGTCTTTCATTGGAATTTCTCTGGCTTCAATTTGAGCCTTAAGTTTGTCATAACTTTCTTCACGAACACTTCCGCCGATAATCTCACCGATTTGCGGGAAAAGGACATCGGTTCCTTGAACCGTTTTGTTGTCTTTGTTCAGTTTCATGTAGAATGCTTTGATTTCTTTGGGGTAGTCAGTCATGATAACGGGCTTCTTAAAGTGCTCTTCAACCAAGAACCGTTCATGCTCACTTGCTAAATCCATGCCCCAACTAACGGGAAACTCGAACTTTTTCCCATTTTTGACAGCTTCTTCCAGTATTTCGATGCCTTTAGTATAGGGTAATCTTACGAACTCTTCGTTAACCACAGAGTTTAATCGCTCCAACAAAGAGTTATCTATCATTTTATTTAAGAATTCCAAGTCATCTTTACAATTATCTAAGGCCCAACGGATGCAGTATTTGATAAAGTCTTCTTCAAGATCCATTAAGTCCTGCAAATCTATGAAAGCCACTTCCGGTTCTACCATCCAGAACTCAGCAAGATGCCTTGGCGTATTAGAATTCTCAGCACGGAATGTCGGACCAAAGGTATAGATTGCACCGAGTGCCGTTGCGCCCAACTCACCTTCAAGTTGTCCACTTACGGTAAGGGACGTGGTCTTGCCGAAAAAGTCATCTGAATAATCTATTTTCCCTTGTTCGTCTTTCTTTAAATTATACAGATTTTTCGTTGTTACTTGAAACATTTCACCGGCTCCTTCACAGTCGCTGGCAGTAATGATTGGCGAGTGGAAATAATAGAAACCGTGTTCATGAAAATACTGGTGAATGGCAATTGCCATGTTATGGCGAATGCGGAATACGGCACCGAAGGTATTAGTTCTAATTCGCAAGTGAGCATATTGCCTCATGTATTCAAAAGACTGGCCTTTCTTCTGCATAGGATAATCAGAAGGGCAATCACCTAAAAGTTCAATTTCTGTAGCTTGAACTTCACATGCCTGACCTGCACCCGGGCTTTGCGTAAGTGTGCCATTCACACTGACACATGCGCCGGTGGTTATTCTTTTCAGGATTTCGATGTCAAATTGCTGGGCATCGACAACGATTTGAACGTTCTTGATGGTCGTACCATCATTAAGAGCTATGAAATGTACCGTCTTGCTGTTTCTATGAGTGCGTACCCAGCCTTTCACATTAACTGTCGTTCCATATTCTTGGCTCGAAAGAATATCTTTTATCTTTGTTCTTTTAATTGTTTGCATTGTATTCGTATTATTAAGTTATTCAAATGCTCCCATTCTCAACATGCTAACTTCTTGTGGGGTTAAAAAACGCCATTGTCCGCGTCTCAGGTTTTTCTTTGTCAGTCCTGCAAAATAGACACGGTCGAGTTTGACAACGCGATAGCCCAGATGTTCAAATATTCTTCGGACAATTCTGTTCTTACCGCTGTGAATTTCGATACCGACTTGCTTTTTGTCCGATTCACTGGCATATTCAACGGCGTCAGCTTTCATAACGCCATCTTCGAGTTCTACTCCATCCAAAATTTGTTTCATGTCTTCTTCAGTAACTGCACGGTTGAGATGAACATGATATATTTTCTTTTTCAAGAATTTGGGATGCATGAGTTTCGAAGCCATGTCACCGTCGTTTGTCAGTAGAAGAACTCCTGTTGTATTGCGGTCGAGGCGTCCTATAGGATAGATGCGCTCGGGACACGCATTCTTAACGAGGTCCATCACCGTCTTGCGCTTTTCTGGATCGTCGCTGGTGGTTACATAGTCTTTTGGCTTGTTAAGTACAACATAGATTTTATCCTCCATAGACACTGTCTGGTCGTGGAACTTCACTTCGTCGGTGCGTAGAACTTTCGTTCCAAGTTCTGTAACAACTTGTCCATTCACAGTAACCAGACCTGCTTCGATATATTTGTCAGCTTCTCTGCGCGAACATATACCTGCGTTAGCCATAAACTTATTAAGTCGTAACGGCTGATTGGGATCGACGTTCTCTTCTTTGTATCTCAAAATCTTTCGCTGGCTGTATTTTGCTGAAGGATTGTAGTCAGACGTTCTGGGACGCTGTGGGCGGAAGCCACCTCGGGGAGATTGAAAACCATTCGGTTTGTAGCCATAATTACTATGGTTGTTATTATTATATCTACGTTTGTTCGGTGCAAAACCTCCACCGTTGTTTTCGTCATATTGGTTATAGGGCTCGCCATAGGGTTTCTGATAGTTATAACGTGACCTTGGCGAGTATTGTTGCTGTGGTTCGTAGACTTGATAGCTATCTTGGTTCTCCTGGTTAGCGTATCTGTTCTGATAATGTCCGTTATTGGAATTACTATATGGGTTATTGTATGAATTATATCGGGGATTGCCCGTCCTATATTCATTGTGGTTCCTACCATTTGCACGTCCCCATTGGTTAGCCGGCCTGCCGTCATTTCTATATGAATCCTGATTGTCGGAATATGGGCGGTCAGGGCGTGGTGCACGTTGGTAATGTGAGTCAGAATAACTGTTGTAGCGACGCATCGGCCTTTCGAAATCATCTCTTTCCGACTGATGATATCGAGAAAACGGTTCTACTTTTTCTGCATTGTTAATGCGTCTGCGCATACGGAACGGTGCTCTTTCTTGTTGACCTTGTTCTTCGTTTTCTGTTTGAGGATTCTGTGCACTTGCTGCATTCTCCATGGATTGAGTTAAATCTTTATTTTCTTCCATAACTTAAAATTTTAGCCTCGCGGCTATTTAGATTTAGTATTAATGAATTTCGCAATTCGTAGATTCGTCTTAATTATATTCCAGTATACGATTGTGGGCTTATTGACCGTAGTTCTTCCTTCACAGCCTCACTTACATTTAATTGTTCAATGAAATCAGAAATGGTACTTTGAGTTATTTCCTGATTGGTTCGAGTCAATGCTTTGAGGGCTTCATACGGGTGCGGATATGCCTCACGTCTTAGTATCGTTTGTATGGCTTCGGCAACGACAGCCCAGCAATTATTCAAATCCGAATCAATGCTTTCACGGTGTAACAAGAGCTTGCGCAATCCTTTCAGGGTGCTAGCAAGAGCAATCATCATGTGAGCCAACGGCACACCAACGTTACGCAGCACGGTAGAGTCGGTTAAATCGCGTTGAAGTCGTGATATGGGCAGTTTTGTGCTTAGATGTATCAATAAAGCGTTAGCTACGCCGAGATTACCTTCAGAGTTTTCAAAGTCTATCGGATTTACCTTATGGGGCATGGCACTTGAACCCACTTCACCTGCCTTAATCTTTTGTTTAAAGTAGTTCATGGAAATATATTGCCAAAAATCTCTGTCCATATCAATAAGGATAGTATTTATCCTCTTTAATGTATCAAAGACGTCACCTAATCCATCATAGTTGGATATCTGTGTTGTGTATTCCTCACGTTCGAGTCCCAATTTCTCAGCTACGAACTTATTTGCAAAAACTCGCCAATCATATTCCGGATAGGCCACATGGTGTGCATTAAGATTGCCTGTAGCTCCGCCAAACTTGGCCGGCATCGGCAGTTGCTTGAGTCTTTGAAATTGTTTTTCGAGACGATAGCCGAATACTTTGATCTCTTTCCCCAGACGTGTGGGTGACGCTGGCTGACCATGGGTTTTTGCCAGCATAGGCACGTCTTTCCACTCTTCAGCATAAGCATTGATTTGATCAATCAGTTCCTGTAATGCCGGATAATAGACCTCATGCAATGCATCTTTAAGCATCAATGGGAAAGAAGTGTTATTAATGTCTTGGGAAGTAAGACCGAAATGAACAAACTCCTTATACTTTTCCAATCCGCCAATAGCGTCAAACTGCTCTTTGATAAAGTATTCAACGGCTTTGACATCATGGTTCGTTACAGCCTCTATTTCTTTCACATGAGCCGCTTGAGACTCAGTTAAGTCTTCATAAATAGCCCGAAGGCGGGGAAAGATAGTCTTATCTATATTCTGAAGCTGCGGAAGCGGCAGTTCACAAAGAGTAATAAAGTATTCTATTTCTACTTTAACCCGATATTTTATCAAGGCATACTCGGAAAAATAAGGGATAAGGCATTTGGTCTTCCCATGGTAGCGTCCGTCTATCGGTGAAACGGCAGTTAAGGCTTCAAACTTCATCTTTTCTTTTTATGAGTTGTGCAAAGTTAGCGATTATCTGGCGCATGTCAAACAAAATACTCAAGTTTTTCGCTCAAAAAATGAAGAATATTATTTCTTACGTGCTACTTTTTGTTTTATAACTTGCGCTGTTCAAAGATTATTCTTTATTTTTGCATGAAAGATTGGCTTGTAAGCCTGTCGTCATGAAATATACCAATTAATAAAATAGAATAATTATGGACAAAGAACAACTGCTTGCTATTGTGGCCCAATTTGCCATTGAGGGTCACGTAGCTGAAGTGAAACCATTAGGAAATGGGCTGATCAATGACACCTTTAAGGTAACAACGGCCGAATCTGATGCTCCGGACTACGTACTTCAGCATGTCAATGATGCCATTTTCCAAGATGTAGATATGTTAATGGCAAACATTGTAGCCGTTACGTCACACATTCGAGGCAAACTCGAGGCACGAGGTGAGACAGACATCGACCGCAAGGTGCTTACTTTCATCCCCACACCTGCAGGAAAATATTATTATAAGGATGATGAAGCGCGCTATTGGAGGATTATGCGTTTTATCCCCGATGCCGTAACCAAGAGCGAGGTTACACCCGAGTCTTCATACGAGGTGGGACTGGCATTCGGCGACTTCCAGGCTTCGTTGTCTGACATAGGCGTGAAGCTGGGCGAGACCATTCCAAATTTCCACAACATGGAGTTTCGCATGAAGCAATTACGTGAAGCCGTTCGTGATGATAAAGCAGGCCGTCTTGCAGAAGTGCAACAATTAGTTGATGCTATCGAGAAGGACTCGTTTGAGATGTGTCAGGCTGAACGCATGCATCGTCTCGGCGTGTTGCCCAAGCGTATTTGTCACTGCGACACAAAAGTGGACAACCTCATGTTTGACCGTGACGGAAATGTCTTGTGTGTAATTGACCTTGACACGGTTATGCCCAACTTTGTGTTCTCCGACATTGGTGACTTCTTGCGCAGTGCTGCAAACACTGGACGTGAAGATGACCCCAATTTGGACAACGTCAGCTTCAACATGGACATTTTCCGTGCCTTTACCCGGGGCTACATAAAGTCAGCACGCAGCTTCCTGCTGCCGGTTGAACTGGAGCACATCCCCTTTGCGGCCCGTCTGTTCCCATTTATGCAAACGGTACGTTTCCTTGCCGACTATCTGAACGGGGATACCTATTACAAGATTCAATATAAAGAACACAATCTGGTACGTTCAAACGCGCAGTGGAAACTTTATCAAAGCGCCACCCAAGCTGAGCCGGAGATGAGGGCATTTGTCACGGAATGTCTGGCTTAACTTTGTTGTTGTATTAAAGATAAGGAGCGGCATACCTGTGATGCCGCTCCTTATATTATATATGAATCAGACTACCCTACTCCTTCAGCAACTTTTGAAGCAGTTCGGGTTCGTTTGTGGTGATAAACTCCACGCCTTGTTTGATAAAGTAGCGTAGATTATCCTCATTGTCCACCGTCCAAACATTGATTTTCAATCCAGCTTTTTTGAATTCTTCAATCCATTCGGGATGTTTGTTGAGGAATACGTTTTCGTTATAGTCAGGTCCCGCGCAGCCGATGGCTTTCAGTTCTGATGGCGATTTATCTCCGCTTAAGTAATACACTTCCGTTCCTTTGGGCGTCTTTTCAATGAGACGGAGCACGGCAGCATAGCTGAAGGCTATGTAGTCCACGCGTTTTTGCATCTTATACTTTTTTACCAGACGCAGTACCTCGTCAATGCACACGTTCTGTCGCCACAAGTCTTTGTGGGTTTTGATTTCGATAACCAAACGTGTCTTTCCCTGTTTAACAGTTTTCAGATATTCTTCAAAAGTAGGCATGTGCTCGCCGTTAGACAGCACCAGAGCCCGTGCTTCGGCAGTTGTGGCTGTTTCCAAGACGACGCCTTTATACCCCGGGTCGTGGTTGACCATAACTGTGCCGTCACGAGTGATCCACACGTCGATTTCACTTCCATAGCAACCAATCCTGTCTGCATTGCGGTAGGCTGAAAGACTGTTTTGAGCTGAGCCAGCCGTTTTCCAATAGCCACGATGAGCTACGATCTGTGTCTGCGCTGCTGCTGAAAGCCCTATCAGAAGGCTTAAGCTAATGTTTAAAATCCGTTTCATTGTTCTACTCCTTAATTCCTTTTATTATTACGTTTTTATGTCAGATATAAAATATACCAAGTCCGATTTGTGCTGAATTATATCAGATATGAATCTGTTTATTCCTTATTAATATAGTCCACAATCCAGGCTCCTACTTCGCGTGTGCCATAATGGGCACCGCCTTCGGTTTGTATTTCAGGCGTTCTCACTCCTGCTTCCAACGATGCGTCAACTGCCTTGCGGATAAGTTCACCTTCTTCTTGCAATCCGAAATATTCAAACAACATAGCGGCAGACAGAATCTGTGCCAAGGGATTTGCCAAGTTCATACCTTTGGCCTGTGGCCATGAACCATGGACCGGCTCAAAGACAGGTGTACCTTCGCCAGTAGAAGCTGAAGGCAAGAGTCCCATGGAACCGCTGATGCATGAACCTTCGTCAGTAAGAATGTCGCCGAAGGTGTTTTCGGTAACCATCACATCGAAGAAACGCGGTTCTTGAATCATTCTCATTGATGCATTGTCAACGAACATGTAGTCTGTCTCCACGTCGGGATATTGTGGAGCCATTTCCTGAGCGACTCTACGCCACAAACGCGAAGATGCCAACACGTTGGCCTTGTCAACGACCGTCAAATGACGACGTCTGCGCCTTGCATATTCATAACCGACGCGTAAGATTCGCTCCACCTCGGCACGTGTGTAATAGTTAGTGTCGTATGCCTCATCGTTTCCTTCATGTTTCTCTCCGAAATACATACCTCCTGTCAACTCGCGGATACATACAAAGTCGGCACCGCTGATTATCTCGTCTTTCAGCGGAGAGAGATGGACCAAACTTGGGAATGTCTGTACCGGACGTACGTTTGCGAACAGTCCAAGTTGCTTCCGCATAGCCAGAAGTCCCTGTTCGGGGCGCACTTTTGCCGTTGGATTGTTGTCAAAACGGGTATCGCCTACGGCAGAAAAGAATACGGCGTCGGCGTCTTTGCACACCCGGAGAGTTTCTGCGGGAAACGGGTCGCCAACGGCATCAATGGCTGCTGCACCACAGAGGGCGGACTCAAAAGTCACGTTATGATTAAACTTGGAAGCAATGGCCTTTATCACTTCTACACCAACTTGGGATATTTCTGGGCCGATACCGTCGCCAGGTAAAACTGCTATGCGTAAATCTTTCATATTCTTATTAACGAATGGTTTTAAATTTTTGTTGTTCTTTTCCTTATAATATCTATGTCAGAGATAAGACTATCTTTCCCCGCCTTCGATCACATTCAGCATTTTGATGGTTGCCTTAATAGCCGAGTCGGTCTGGTCGGCATCGAGTCCGCGGGTGCGTATGACGCGTCCCTCATATTCCCAAGTGATGACGGTTTGTACCAAGGCGTCGGTACGTCCTCCGGGAGGGATTGTGACGAAGTAGTTGGTGAGGTTGGGAAATTTCCGGTGCAATCTGTTCTCGTATATATCGCGCAGTCCTCGCATGAAAGCATCGTATTGACCGTCGCCAGTAGCACCTGCCTCATATTCTTGTCCACATATCTCAATGCGTAAGGAAGCATGGGAGCGCAAACTGCGGGCTGACGAAACGACATAACTGAGCAAATTGACTTTATTCTCTTGGGGATTGTGTTTTATAACGTCATTGACGATAAAAGGCAGGTCGTCGGGTGTGACAATCTCTTTTCGGTCGCCAAGTTCCGTGATACGTGCTGTCACAAGACGTGTCTGTTCCGGAGTAAGTTCAAGTCCGAGTTCAGCAAGATTGCGCTCGATATTTGCTTGTCCACTGTTTTTCCCGAGAGCATATTCACGCTTGCGTCCAAATCGCTCTGGCAACAAATCATTATAGTATAAATTGTGCTTTAGGTCACCATCGGCATGGACACCAGCCACTTGGGTAAACACATTCTCACCTACGATCGGTTTGTTTGCCGGAAGCATGATGCCGGAATAGCTTTCAACGAGCCGGCTTACTTTATAGAGGTTTTCTTCATTGATATTTGTCCTTGCATTGAACTGATCGTGAAGAATAGCTTGGACACTGGACAACGGAGCATTGCCGGCGCGTTCGCCAAGTCCGTTTATTGTAGAATGAATGCCTTGACATCCGCTGAGAACTGCTGCCAGGACATTGGAAATGGCGAGGTCGTAATCATTATGTGCATGAAAATCGAAATGACGTCTTGGGTAACGCTTCACCATCTTGCGCATATATTCGATGACATTCAACGGATTTAGTATTCCGAGCGTGTCAGGAAGCATAAACCTTTTGACCGGTGTCGCTTGAAGCGAGTCCATCAACTGATAGACATACTCCGTCGATTCTTTCATGCCGTTGCTCCAGTCTTCAAGGTAAACATTGACATTAATGCCCGATTTGTCAGCGTATTCTATTGTTTTTAAAATGTCGTCAATATGTTCTTCGGGCTTTTTTTTCAGTTGGTAAAGGCAATGAGTGAGAGAACCTTTGCAAAGCAGATTGAGATTCTTGCAGCCACACTCCTTTAACCAGTCGACAGACTGCGTTCCGTCCACAAAACCCAGTACTTCGACGCGGTCTAAAAGGCCATTGTCTGATGCCCATCGGCATATGAGCGAGACAGCTTCTTTTTCGCCTTCGGAAATCCGGGCTGAGGCCACTTCAATTCTGTCAACATTCAGACTTTGCAAAAGAAGTCGGGCTATAGCCAGTTTCTCATGTGGCACAAACGATACATTTTGCGTCTGTTCTCCATCACGCAAAGTAGTATCCATGATTTCGATGAACGGATGTATGTTCTGCTTCATCGCATGTCAAACCTATTTTCTTGTTCGTACTTTTCAATCTTAGATTTATTCTCCAAGAGATAGTCTATATCGTCAAGCGCATTTTCAAGGCAGTACTTTTTATAACCGTTAATCTCGAAAAATTCTTTCTCGGCGGTAGCTGTGTTGGTGACAGTCTGATTGGGTAAATCCACAATCACTTCTACGGCCGGATTAGCTTTGATAGACTCGAAGAGATGTGCAAGGAAAGTGTCGCTGACTTGAACAGGCAGAACAAAATTATTGAGTTCATTGTTCTTATGAATATCAGCAAAGAAACTGCTGATGACTACCCTGAATCCATATCCGGCAATGGCCCATGCAGCATGTTCCCGACTGGAGCCACATCCGAAATTTTTTCCGGCAACTAAGATTACACCTTTATATAATGGGTCGTTCAAGACGAAATCTTGCTTTATCGTTCCGTCAGGATTGTATCGCCAGTCACGAAACAGATTGTCGCCAAAACCATCTTTGGTTGTTGATTTCAGAAAGCGGGCAGGTATGATCTGATCTGTATCTACGTTCTCCAGAGGTAAGGGAACGCATGTACTCTTTATGACATTAAACTTTTGTTTCATAATTGTGCTGACTTTTTATAAGAATATTCTCGGATCAGTAACAACTCCCGTAATAGCTGCAGCGGCTGCAGTCAAAGGACTGGCCAACATGGTGCGTGATCCAGGCCCTTGTCTTCCTTCAAAATTGCGGTTAGAAGTTGACACACTGTATTTGCCGGCAGGTATCTTGTCGTCATTCATAGCCAAACAGGCTGAACATCCCGGTTGCCTTATTGAAAATCCTGCAGCCTCAAATATTTTGTCCAGACCCTCAGCTCTGATTTGTTTGTCAACCGACCAAGAACCTGGGACAAGCCATGCTGTAACACTTTCAGCCTTTTTTCGTCCCTTCACGATAGATGCAAAAGCCCGAAAGTCCTCAATACGTCCATTGGTGCAGGCTCCAAGAAAAACGTAGTCAACTGGTTTGCCAATCATTGGTTCACCCGCTTTAAAGTTCATATATTCTAAGGCCTTGTAGTCGGTACTTGTTTCCGGCTTAGGGATACTTGACGTTACGGAAATACCCATTCCCGGATTGGTTCCGTATGTTATCATCGGCTCTATCTGTGATCCGTCAAAGGTAAGTTCTTTGTCGAAACGGGCATCTTCATCACTCTTTAGTGTTTTCCAATATTCAACAGCCTTATCCCAAGCTTCGCCTTTCGGAGCATACTCCTTACCTTTTATATAATTAAAGGTGGTTTCGTCTGGAGCAATCATACCTCCGCGCGAACCCATTTCTATTGATAAATTACACAAAGTCAAGCGACCCTCCATAGTCATATCGCGCACGACGTCTCCAGCATATTCAACAAAATATCCCGTTGCACCGCTCGTAGATATTTGTGACATCACATAGAGAGCGACATCTTTGGCCGTAACTCCCTTTGAGAGTTTGCCATTGATGGTTATACGCATGGTTTTAGGCTTTTGTTGCAGAATACATTGCGATGCTAGAACCATCTCAACCTCACTTGTTCCGATTCCGAAGGCAACTGCGCCGAGCGCTCCGTGGGTTGAGGTGTGCGAGTCGCCGCATACGATGGTCATTCCGGGAAGTGTGAGGCCGAGTTCGGGGCCTACGACGTGTATGATGCCGTTTTTGGGGTGCATCATGCCGAAATGGTTGAGTCCGAATTCGGCTGCGTTGCGCGCAAGTGTGTCCACCTGTTTCCGGCTTACGGGATCGGCTATCGGTTGGTCCTGATCGTGCGTCGGAGTGTTGTGGTCGGGCATGCAGTAGATGTTTTGCGGGCGGAAGGGTTTGAGACCGCGTTGCCGGAGTCCGTCGAAAGCCTGCGGACTGGTCACTTCGTGGCAGTAGAGACGGTCGATGTAGAGCTGTTGTGGTCCGTCGGGTACGATTTGTACGACGTGGCTGTCCCAGATTTTGTCGAAGAGTGTGTTCATGCCGATTTGTTTTTAGTCTTTAAAGTTATTGATGCAATCGATATAGGCTTCCACGCTGGCAGCTATGATATCGGTGTTGGCACCGAAGCCATAGTAGGACACACCTTTGTATTCCACCTGCATGTGTACCTTTCCGAGGTCGTCACTTCCCTTGCTGACGGCCTGGATTGTGAATTCCTTCAGCGTCATTTCGCGTTTGATGATATTCTTCAAAGCTTTGACGGCGGCATCTATGGGACCGTTTCCGCTGGCACAGGCTTCGAATTTTTCTCCTGCGATATTCAGTCCGAGACTGGCCACACTCTGCACTCCTACTCCGCTGGTCACCTGCAGATAGTCAAGTTTAATCTTATGAGCGTCGCTTCGGTTGGCACCAGCCAGTACCAAGATGTCGTCATCGGTGACATCCTTCTTCTTGTCAGCCACTTTCAGGAATTTCTCATAGACCTCGTCCAGACGTTTTTCCTCCAAGTCGATGCCAAGTACGTGGAGCCGGTATTTCAATGCGGCACGTCCGCTGCGGGCTGTGAGAATGATGCTGTTATCATCGATACCCACGTCCTTGGGATTCATTATTTCGTATGTCTCAACATTCTTCAGCACGCCATCCTGGTGAATACCGCTCGAATGGGCGAATGCGTTGCGTCCCACAACGGCTTTGTTCGGCTGCACTGGCATGTTCATAAGGCTGCTAACCAGACGGCTGATGCCGTAGATGCGACGTGTGTTGATGTTGGTCTCGATGCCGAGTTTATGACATTTGAGAATCATCGCGATTTCTTCCTCGCTCGTGTTACCGGCCCGTTCTCCGATTCCGTTAATGGTCACTTCCACCTGACGGGCTCCGTTGAGCACACCGCTAAGTGTGTTGGCCGTAGCCATACCCAGGTCATTGTGGCAGTGAGTCGAGATAATGGCGCGGTCGATACCGTCCACATGCTCCATCAGATACTTTATTTTTTCTCCGTACTCGCTTGGCAGACAGTAGCCGGTCGTATCTGGAATGTTCACCACCGTAGCTCCCGCCTTGATAACGGCTTCTACCACCCGCGCAAGATACTCGTTGTCAGTCCTACCGGCGTCTTCGGCATAAAACTCAACGTCTTCCACATATTTCTTCGCGTACTTCACGGCGGCGACTCCCTGTTCCAAAATGTCATCGCGGTTGGAGTTGAACTTATATTTGATATGGTAGTCGCTTGTACCGATACCGGTGTGAATACGTTTGTGTTTGGCAAACTTAAGTGCCTCAAACGCACAGTCTATGTCCTTCTCCTTGGCACGGGTCAGGGCACATATCGTAGGCCATGTCACAGCTTTGGAAATCTCAATCACACTGTTGAAGTCGCCAGGGCTCGATATGGGGAAACCGGCTTCGATAATGTCCACACCAAGCAGTTCCAGCTGTTTGGCAACCTCAATCTTCTCTACCGTGTTCAGCTGACAACCGGGCACTTGCTCCCCGTCGCGCAGCGTCGTGTCAAAAATAAACAATCTGTCACTCATCTTTATTCTATTTATAAAGGCCTTTCTCACCCGGAAGTGGAAAAGGCCTTTGTCGTTGTTTTCTATATGATCAGGCAGGTACCGCTCTCACTTCCGCAATCCCAGTGATTGTAGAATCAAGCCACGCAGTCGGAGAATGCAAATACCGCTCGTCATCGTTTTCTTTCCGTTTTGACTGCAAAAGTAATGAAAAAAGAGAAAACTGCCAAGACTTCTACCTTGTTTGTTTGCATTTTGGTAGATTTTATCGCGATTTAGGTGGATTTATACATAATTGTGTGGCTCATATATCCTACATGCTCTTTCTTATGTGGGACATATTTTAAATTACGAGCCACATAAAATGAATTATATGGCTCGTCGAATGGCCTATGTAGTTTATTGCTTGCAGCAAGATTTTTTTGCCGGATACGACACCTTATAGTTAAGTTTCTCTATGGCTTTTCGCAAGCGTAATGTATCGGTTTTTCGGGAGTCATATTGCAGGAATATGGTTTTTTCGGGGAGAGAGATCTGAAGATCTTTGACTCCCTTTTCCCATGAAAGGGTATTCTCAATCTTTTTCTTGCAATTTTCGCATGACATGTTTACTATAAAAGTAACAGTCTGGATTCTTGACGATTTTTTCTTTACTTGCGGTTTGCCCGATATTGACATACAAACGGCCAATGCGACGAATAGAGCTAATTGTTTCATAATGCTTCAATGTTTATTTATTAATATGTTTTCTACATAAATTGTCCGAGATGGCATCTTAATCCCAAATAGCCTTTTCTACCAACAATCGGTCCCCAAACGGAAGACGCATCGAAGGCTTCAGAATATGGGTCCTGCCATGACTGAATAGGCTCATTCTGTGTATAATTCAGAAGGTTTTCAATGCCGACATAAATTTCGAATGCTTTAAATTTTCGCGAGACTTGTGTATATATAATTGGATAACTTTTTCCGAATCTTAACGACGAACTATATCCGGAAAGATTTGGCAAACGTGAACGGCCGTTTAATTGTACCGTAGCATCAATGGTCCAACGTTTCAGGTTCGACAAGTATTGTGCATTGAAGATAGCCTTATATCGCCCGATGAGAGGTTCTTCTGCCGTTAGTCGTGTGGCTCCGTCGGTATAGTTAATGTGTTGGTTAGAGTGACGGAATGCGGCATAGAAAGAGAAATGTCGGTTGACAGGCAGAGCCAAGTCGGCTTGCCACGTATCAGTGCGGGCATGGCTGGAATTATAGAAGAATATAGTTGAAGGGGCTCTGTCTATATCCGCAATGGTGCGGTCTTGGAAAAATATATGATAGTAGTCCAGGCTGATAGTTGCTTTCTGGCGATTCCAAATTGGGAGTGAAAGCATGACATTGGCGCCTGTATTCCAAGCTTTCTCCATATCAAGATGAGGTATGTCGATGATGTGGATTTTTTTTGAGCTTGCAAAATGTCCAATGTACTCCGTCAACGGGTTTGAAGCCCTGTAGCCGCGCCCGAGACTGAATCTTGCTGTAAGGAAGTGCCAATTATATTTCACGTGTGCCCTTGGTGTGAATAGCCAACCGAATTTGGAATTATAGTCAAGCCGTGTACCAGCCATTATGGTGAAGTTCGTAAGCGCGGTGCAGGTATATTCAGCAAAAACACCCGGGATATGCTCTACCCGGTCCCACTTGGTTCGCGGTGTAATGTTCTTAGGCAACAGGTCCTCGTAGGAGTTATTGATTTTGTCGTATGTATAGCTGAATCCTATTTGGTACTTATGGGCAGATATCCCAAATTGAGAATTGAATATAAAACGGGAGTCAAAGGTTGATTGATTTGCCTCCAATGATTTCAGACCAAAAGTTGAGTTAAGCAGATGACGTGTAAAATTTGTGATGATTCCAAGGCTCTTGGCTTCATCTTCCCCGATTTGTAGTCCAGTTTTGTTTGTCACTTGCCAGTTCGTGTTTTTTATGACACTTACATATCTATTCTCTGCTAAATGATGACTCATGCCATGAGCCCCGTCCATTTGGCCACCACTACGACGGTCGTGAACAAACTTCAGGTCGAAGCGCGATTGTAGAGTACCGGAATTGTTAACATAGAGCCAGCGGTTATAAAGGTTGGTGTTGTGTACACGAGGCATATCATAGAAATCATCGTTATTGTGATCGTGAAGACTTGTCCATTTGTCAGGCATTAGTGAATGGGTCGTATGGAGCATTAATGCAGAGTGCCAGTTATCGTTGATGCGATTTTTAAGCACGCTGTTTACTTCAGAATGAATAAAGTGGTCAGAATATAGATCAAAATACAGAGGTTGTCCGCTGTTAGGCTTTTGAAATTCAAAGTTAATCTGACCGCTGACGGTTTCATATCCACCTGCTACACTACCGACACCCTTGGAAATCTGAATAGACTCGAGCCAGGACGATGGCGTATAGTTCCAACCGAAAGCAGACGCAATACCATGGAGAAAAGGAACATTTTCTGCCGTTGTAGATAAATACTTTCCTGAAAGACCTAAAAGTTGAATCTGTTTTGCACCGGTTATGGCATCACTATAGTTAGTACTGGTAGTTGCAGAGTTTTCAAAACTTTCGGCAAGTGTGCAGCAGGCCATTTTTTGTAAGCCTGAACGGCTGATTTGTTCCGTTTGTTGCAAAGTTTGACTGCTTAATAATGTTCCTGAACGACGTGCCGATACGCCAGCACGCTTTAAGACAACATCGCCAGTGCGTAATGTATCGGAAGACTCAACTGTTATCCTAGCCTGAGCCGCGTAAGTAAATGCCAGAATTAATAACGTGAAAGCTATCTTTGATCTGGTAAAAAACATCTTTGATATATTTCGCCCTATGTTCAACATAAAAAACTTGCCATTTGACAAGGGCAAAATTAGCTAGATTTATTTTTCTACATAATCCCGTTCTAATGGTATTTTATATCCCATAGAAATGGTATATTTGTAGCAAGAATAAAATACCTAGAACTTTTTGAAGAACAGGATGGATAGCGCCGTTTCCAGAATGATTTTGAAGTCCATCATCAGGTTGCGGTTCTCCAGGTAATAGAGGTCGCGGTCGAGGCGCTTGAGCATCTTCTCCATCGTATCGGTATATCCGTTGTGCAATGTCGCGTCACTGGTCACACCAGGTCGGAGAACGTAAAGGTTTTTGTACCTTGAATCATATTTCATAATCTTGTCAATGAAATATTTGCGCTCCGGCCGCGGACCGACCATCGACATGTCGCCTTTCAAGACGTTCCACAGTTGGGGCAACTCGTCGAGATGGTGCTCGCGGAGCCGTTTTCCCAGCGGCGTAATGCGGGTGTCGCCGGGGGCAGACAGTTGTGGTCCGTCCAATTCGGCATCATCGCGGAAGGTTTTGAACTTATAGATGGTGAAAGGCTCGCCATGGAGACCGATACGTTCCTGCGAATAAATCACCTGCTTCTCTCCCTTCAATTTTAATAGGATATAGATGAAGAGCATGACGGGTGAGAGCACCACCAGACCGATGGCGGAGAAGAGTATGTCTATGCCGCGCTTGACACGGGTCTGCCACGTGCTCATGGCATCCAGTTTGGCATCGACGAACTCGAAGCTGTACGACGTTCTGTAGAGGTCTCTGTAAATCATGTTTTCGTCAGACAGGTTGATGTCTTTATTCTAAAAACTCAAATTGCGCCTTTTTATTGCAGGGACGGGCATAATTTTGATAAAATTTTTTCAGTCCGTGCCGACAACCTTTTAATCTGACGGGATGAATTTTTTTGTATTAAAAAAGTCGGTATTCAACCCATCAGTCTCAATTTATTTGTACTTTTGCATGTTGAACGTTTGGGCCAGACTGGATTTGACAGCAGGACGGACGGACGTGTAAGCACGCAGTGCTCTGACTGGCGGCACTATAATACTGATGGTCATAAATTTATCTGGCGAAAACAATTACGCTCTCGCTGCTTGATTGAAGCATAGTAGATCTGAGCTTTATTCCGATGCAAGGCGTTGGAACGAGACGTCACCCAATAGCTGTTGTTCCGAAGCTCATTGAACCGGTGGCGCAGCAAATCGGAAATAGTCCCCGCAAGCCCCGGTGCGGTGATGAAGATTTCAGGGGCTATGCCGCGGATGGGTCGCCCTCTCCTTGTCCGTTGCAGAACGAATGAGAAGGATAAGCGTGTAGAAAGCATCTCTTTCCCCTGTATGGACGGGAGTTCGATTCTCCCCTGGTCCACACCTTACGAAACAAGCCTGCATCTCCAAAAGGGATACAGGCTTTCGTCTTAATAATGTCTGATGCGGAAAGTGAGGGATTCAAACCCCCGGTACGGACAAGCCGTACAGCGGATTTCGAGTCCGCCCCGATCGATCACTCCGGCAACTTTCCTTAGAACACTGTCCGTTTAAGACGGTGCAAAAGTACAACATTTTTTTGAAACTCCGCTCCGAACGCCGCAAAATCTTATCTATTTTTTATTATTAAAGATATAAATCAGGCTGTAGCCTACATGGGGTATCATTGGCTTCATTTAAGAAAAAAACTCTTGTTTGTTGAACCAACAGACAAATTTGTTGGTTGGTTGAACAAGCAGATACCTTTTTATTATATGGAATATTCGTAACTTCGGTTTCGTTTTTTTCTACCGCTAAAGCTACTCCGTCTACCATGAACAGGACTGAGACGAAAACAAGTTTTCTTTTCTTGCCTTTTCTCCCGTTTATTTGTGACTTTTGATAAGTTTCGCCCACTCGGCAGCTCAAGAAAACGAAATCTTTGCTTTCTTTTCTTGCTTTGCCCTCGTTTATTTGTAACTTTGCAGTCCGAAATTTAAAAAACGAAATAATGAAAGCAGTAGTATTTCCCGGACAAGGTGCCCAGTTTGTTGGTATGGGCAAAGAATTGTATGAAAGTAACGCCAAGGCAAAAGCACTGTTTGACCAGGCAAATGAGATTCTCGGTTACAAGATAACCGACATCATGTTTGCCGGGACCGACGATGAGCTGAAGCAGACGAAGGTAACCCAACCCGCCGTGTTCCTGCACAGCGTGATAAGCGCTATCGTGGGTGACATGAAGCCAGAAATGGTCGGCGGACATTCACTTGGTGAATTTTCGGCTCTGGTTGCATCGGGAGCACTCCGGTTTGAAGACGGTCTGAAACTGGTCTATGCGCGCGCTATGGCCATGCAGAAAGCCTGTGAACTGAAACCGTCGACGATGGCAGCCATTATCGGTCTCCCGGATGAGCAGGTGGAAGCCGTATGTCAGGAAGTGAGCACGGAGGAGTCGGTTGTCGTACCGGCCAACTACAACTGTCCCGGACAGTTGGTCATCAGCGGAGACATCGAAGCCGTTGAAAAAGCGTGTGAAAAGCTTAAGGAAATGGGTGCAAAGCGTGCGCTCGTCCTTAAAGTGGGCGGTGCTTTCCACAGTCCCCTCATGCAACCCGCCAAGGAGGAGTTGGAAGAAGCCATCATGAAGACGGATTTCCATACACCCGCTTGCCCCGTCTATCAGAACGTTGACGGCAAGGCTCACACCGACGCCGGTGAAATCAAGCAGAATCTGATAGCCCAACTGACGGCTCCCGTGCGCTGGACGTCAGAGGTGAACGCCATGATAGCCGACGGAGCTACCGATTTCGTGGAGTGCGGACCGGGTAAAGCCCTTCAAGGCATGATTGCAAAGATTGCAAAAGGTAACGAAGCCGTTACCGTGAGCGGCATCTGATTTTTACGGTCAAAATAGTTTGGCGCTGGTTCCTGCATCTACTGCTTGGACTGGCGCCAAGTGGTTTTTATGAAAATTATCCTTTATCAACTTCTGCCCCGATTGTTCGGAAATCCCACGGAAACCCTTCTGAGGGGTGGCACGAAAGAGCAAAACGGTTGCGGACGCCTTGTGGACATCACCCCGACGGCTCTGCAGAAAATCAAGTCGTTGGGCGTTACCCACATCTGGTACACCGGTCTGCTGGAACACGCCACACAGACCGATTACTCTGGCTTCGGAATCAGAAAAGACCATTCTGCCATCGTTAAAGGGCGTGCCGGGTCACCTTATGCCGTGAAAGATTATTACGACATTGACCCCGACCTGGCTACGTCGCCCGAACGTCGCATGGAAGAGTTCATCGCCCTGACAGAGCGGACCCACCGTGCCGGCATGAAGGTGATAATGGATTTTGTACCAAACCACGTGGCACGTCAGTACCACTCCGACGCGGCTCCCCCCGATGTGCACGACCTGGGAAGCGATGACAACCCCATGCAAGCCTTTTCTGCGTCGAACAATTTTTATTATATCCCCGGTCAAAGCCTGCACGGTTCGTTCGACATGCAAGCCAACGAGGCCTATCCTTATCGTGAGAGTCCCGCTAAAGCCACAGGCAACGACCTGTTTACCGCTACGCCATCGCCAAACGACTGGTACGAGACGGTCAAACTGAACTACGGCGTGGATTATCTGAGCGGAGGAAGAAAACGCTTCACTCCCGTGCCCGACACTTGGACGAAGATGCGCGACATCCTGATGTACTGGGCCGAAAAAGGCGTTGACGGATTTCGATGTGACATGGCGGAGATGGTACCCTGCGAATTCTGGGAGTGGTGTCTGAAACCGTTGAAACAATCTTTTCCCCAGCTCGTCTTTATCGGCGAAGTGTATAACCCGAGTCTGTACCGCGACTACCTGTATCGGGGAGGTTTCGACCTGTTGTACGACAAAGTGGGACTCTACGACACCCTGCGCGGCGTCGTGTGCGGTCAGCGTCCGGCCACATCCCTGTCGGACTGCTGGAAGTCGGTCGGAGACATCCAGGAACACATGCTGAATTTTCTCGAAAACCATGACGAACAGCGCATAGCAAGCGACTTTTTTGCCAAGTCGGGACTGAACGGATTTCCCGCCCTTGTGGTGTCGGCTTGCATGAACACCAATCCCTTCATGCTCTACTTCGGTCAGGAGTTCGGAGAACGTGGCATGGACCAGGAAGGATATAGCGGTCTGGACGGGCGCACTTCCATCTTCGATTATTGGAGTCCCGCCACACTGCGCCAGTGGTACGACGGCGGACACTTCACTTTAAAGAAACTGTCTCCGGAAAGCAAGCGGATATATGCCTATTATAAAAAGGTATTGACCATTTCAAGCCGTGAACGGGCCATTTCGGACGGACTCTTCTTCGATCTGATGTACTGCAACGGCGACAACCCCCACTTCTGCAGCGACAAAGTATATGCTTTCATCCGCAAACAGGACAACGAAGCCATCTTCGTGCTCGCCAATTTTGACACCGCTCCCCACTTGACCGGGACGCTCATCCCCAGTCACGCCTTCGACTACCTTAAATTGAAGGAAGGCGAGTTCGAGTCCGTTGACCTGCTCACCGGAAAGCCCCTGAAACTGACATTAAGGCGTGACGCAACCGTCTCGTGCCGTGTACCGGCACGTGGTGCCGTGATGCTGAAAACCAAATTTTAGCTTACTACAATGAATAACGATTGGAAAGACCGGCTGGGCGTGGTGTTTTCCACCAACCCCGACTATCAATTTCAGAAATCAGAAGAGGAAGAAGCCGTGACGCTTCCCAACACGCAGCAGTCGCTTCACGTCTATTTCACACGCGCCGGTCGCGGAGGCAAGACCGTGACCGTCATTGACGGATTCGTGGGTAAACAGGCCGACCTCAAACTGCTCGAAAAGAAACTCAAAGCCCGTTGCGGCACAGGTGGCTCGAGCAAAGACGGACAGGTACTTATCCAAGGCAACCAGGTGGAAAAAATCAAAGCGCTCTTACTTGCAGACGGCTACAAAGTAAAAGGCTGACACTATCTCCCCCCTTGCGATGTAAACGGCGATTACCGCGGTTCTGACGGGAATATATACCGTAAATCATCTCTGATACATAAAAAACGAAATCCGACATGGTTCGATTTATGCCGGACTTCGTTTTTCGTTAGTGGCTCGTTCTATTTTGCCGCTCCGGGGTTAAACACGCCAAAGGCCGTGTCCTGCTCTTTGGTACCGAATTTCGAAGGCTTCGGTCCCATGAATAACTCCAGAGTGCCGCCCTTCATGATGTCAGCGTAGTCAATGTATGACTTGGTCCAGACCTGGCCGTTCAGTTTCACCTTCTGGACATAGATATTCCTGTCAGAATTGTTGTGAGCCACAATTTTGAACGTCTTGCCTTCACTGACATCCAGCGCAGCCTCGTTCACTACGGGGCTACCTATGTTGTAGCGTCCGCCACATGGCTCCACCTGATAAAGACCTAAGGCAGAGAGCACATACCAAGCCGACATCTGTCCCTCATCTTCGTTTCCGGGCAACCCCATGTGGTCGTCGCCATACATGGTTCCCATAATCTCGCGCAGACGTCGGGCACCCTTCCAAGGCTTGCCGATATAGTTGTACATGTACGCAATGTGGTGACTCGGTTCGTTGCCATGGGCATACTGACCTATGAGACCGGCAATGTCGATAGCATAGTTGTCGCCCAAATCACTGTCAGTGGCGAAAAGAGAATCGAGTTTTTCCTCCAAAACCGCCTTACCGCCCATCACACGGCAAAGACCAGCGATGTCATGCGGCACAAGGAAGAGGTATTGCCAGGGATTGCCCTCCGTATAGCTGCGTGTCTGGATGTTAGGTTGGAAACCCTCGGCACTCTGAAAGACTCCCTTGTTGTCTTTCGGGCGGATGAAACCGGTCTGCGGGTCATAAAGTTTCTGATATGCCCGGCTCAATTCCATATAGCGGTCATAGTCAGCCCGACGTCCCAGTTTCAGTGCCACTTGAGCCACACTCCAGTCGTCAAGAGCGTATTCCAGCGATTTGGACACATCTTCGCTGGCATGGGAATAGGGAACGTAACCATATATATTAAAGGTATCGATGTCTCGGAACGGCCTGTTCATCGTTTTGTGCATAGCCAAGTACGCCTCCATCAGATCTGCGTCCTTCACGAAGCCTTTCAGACACATGTCAGCCAAAATTGGCACGGACGAAATGCCCACCATCGTCCCCGTCTCGTTACCTACAAATTGCCAAATCGGCATGAAACCCTGCTCACGGTTGACACGCAAAATAGATTGTGCCCAGTCGTCCTGCTTATCCGCGTAAATAATCGTTGCCAACGGGTGATAAGCACGATAAGTGTCCCACGTGGACCAAGTCGTATAGTTTGTATGCGTAGATTTACGGTATATATTCCCGTCAGAACCGCGGTAATCGCCGTTTACATCGCAATAAAGATGTGGCGCATGCATGGTGTGATAGAGAGCCGTGTAGAAAGCAGTACGTTCACGGGAACTATTGAACGTAGCCTTTACCCTGCCGAGCTCTTTTTCCCATTTGCTCTGGGCTGAACGGCGTATTTCTTCAAAATTCCAAGTACTTAATTCCTTGTTTAAGTTCATAAGCGCATTCTCTTCGCTGACACCGGAAATGGCAACTTTCACCTGAATTATTTCACCCTCGGTAGTCGTGAAACAAGCTTGGCCATATGCATGGGGACTGACCACCTCGTCACGGTTCTTGAGAACCGAATCGTTCACAGAAACCTTCCAGTCTGACATAGGTTTGGAAAAGACTGCAGCAAAATAGCAATACTGCTTACCAGCCCAGCCTCTGGAAATGCGAAATCCTGTAATGGTCGTCGCATTTACTTTACGCACGCCACAGCTATAGGGACGGTCGCTGATACCATTCTCCAAATCAACAATGATTTTGGCCTGCTTGCTGGCTGGAAAAGTATAACGCTGCAATGAAGCACGTTCGGTTGCCGTCAGTTCAACCTGGATGCCATAACGTTCAAGATAGACCGCATAATAATCAGGACGGGCAGTCTCCTTATCATGTGTAAAACTGGAGAAAAAGCCTGTGCTCTGATCGGAAGCCTCACCGCGTTGCAGCCGGACTGTTCCAATTGCCGGCATAAGGCAGATGTCACCTAAATCGGCACATCCGCAACCACTCAAGTGAGTCATGCTAAATCCTTTGATATTTGTATCAGGATAATTGTACCCTGAACACCAATCCCAACCCTCTCCCATTTCATTTGGGCCTACTTGAACACCACCGAAAGGCACGGAAGCTCCAACAAAGACGTGTCCATGATTATCTGTGCCAATTAAAGGATTAACGTAGTCGGTCCAGTCTGCCATCGCATGTGAGATAGTTGTGGAAAACAAGAATAATAAAAAAACTTTTTTCATTTTAAATGTCGCTTTTTGCTAATTTGATTTGCGAATTTACGTCTTTTTATATAAACAATAGTAAGGTTTACAATAGTTTTTTGCAATATAC
>JAEEGL012692160.1_pt1 | contig 23102 bp, 11 predicted proteins | sample 9134231 | NCBI WGS metagenome assembly JAEEGL01 (sample SAMN16246548, study PRJNA631951) | gut metagenome | biome: gut microbiome; feature: rumen; material: fiber-attached | host: Bos | place: Iran: Karaj | collected 2018-10
TGGCGGGAGAGGTCGGCAAAGTGTTTGAGCGAGAATTTAGCGGCACGCACGGGCTGCAGACGCTCTTTGGTGAGCAGTCCGCAGGCCAGCGTGCCTACGGCGGCTATCACACCGAAGAAAGCGCCAAGCACAGCATACTGGTGCTGAGGTGTACCACCGATGAACTTCTGCAAGTATGGGAACGACAGCAGGGTGATGAAGCCCATGGCATAAGCTCCCACCATGCGGTAGGAGGAGAACTGGTTCTTCTCGTTGTCATCATCGGTCATCACGCCCAGCAGCGAACCGTAGGGCACATTGACTCCTGTATAAATGGCCATCATCAGCAGATAAAGTGAATAGGCCCAGATGCGCTTGCCCACAGGACCGAAGTCGGGGGTATAAAGCAACAGCGCAAAAATAAGACCGAAAGGAATGGCGCCGAAGATAAGCCAGGGGCGATAGGTACCCCAGCGCGACTGTGTGCGGTCGGCCAGTGAACCCATAAGAGGGTCGGTAACTACGTCGAACATTCGTGCGATGAGCATCAGTGTTGCTGCATCGGCGAAGGTTAGTCCGAAAACATTGGTGAAGAAAAGCGGAAAAGCAATCGACATGATTTTCCAAGTGATACCACCGGCTGCTGCGTCACCAAGTGCATAGCCGATTTTTTCTTTCAAATTAGCCATATATATTTACGATTTGACAATTCACGATTTACTATTTTTCCTTATCAGTTGCTTAATTGTCTCTACCGAGGTAGCAGTATAATATCCGTCCTCTGGGGTGTTCATGCAGTAGTCGATAAGACGGTCGATAGTCGACGTAGCCACATGCATGCGGGTGTCGGCCGAGGCATAGTAGATGAAAACCCGGCCCGAAGAATAGTGCTCACTATCTTCTTCATCAGCAATCCATCCGTTGGCAAAGGCCACGTTCATCACGTCACCCACATACTCGTCGCCCTCAGGCACAAGAAAGAATCCGCCAGGACGAGCAATAACCCGTGTGGGGTCATCGAGTGCCGTCATATACATATAAAGCACATAGCGCAACCCGTCGGCTGTGGCACGCACGCCATGGGCCAGATGCAACCATCCCTTCGATGTCTTCAGCGGGTGAGGTCCCTCACCATTCTTCACTTCTGTAATGGTATGGTAGTGACGGGCATAGATAATCTTCTCCTTCTCGATTTCGGCGTGGGTGATATCCTCCACCAATGCCCAGCCTATGCCTCCACCGCTGCCGGTGTCGATGAAGCCATCCTGCGGACGAGTGTAGAAAGCATATTTCCCATCTACAAATTCAGGATGGAGCACCACGTTGCGTTGCTGGCTGCGGGTCTTCAGGTCGGGCAGACGGTACCACGTCTTCAGGTCCTTGGTACGGGCGATACCCGCCGTGGCCGTGGCAGCACTGAGGTCGCCGGGCTTTGTGTCGTCATGGCGCTCGGCACAGAATACTCCGTAAATCCAGCCGTCCTCATGTGCCGTGAGGCGCATATCATAAATATTGGTTGCCGGCACCAAATCATCGGGCATGGTGATGGGCTCGTCCCAAAAGCGGAAATTGTCGATACCGTTAGGACTCTCAGCCACTGCGAAGAAGGACTTTCGATCGGCTCCCTCCACGCGTACAACTAATATATATTTTCCCTGCCATTTAATGGCACCACTGTTGAGCGTAGCATTCACCATGATACGCTGCATGAGATAGGGGTTGTCGTGTTCGTTGAAATCATAGCGCCACTCTAAAGGAGTATGCTCCGCCGTCAGGATGGGAAACTTATACTTCTCATAGATGCCGTTCCCCCACTCCACGGCTTCATTTTTACGGCCAAGCAATGCTTCATGGTGAGCGCGCAGGGCCTGCACTTTCTTTTCAAATTCTGTCATAGTGTTAGTTGTTTATATCTTTCAAGAATAACGTGTTCTTTGCTTCGTAAAGTCGCTTAAAATCCTCAGCACAAGATAGCTCCGGTGCCGGACCGAAGTATTCCTTCTTGTAGTTGCGCCACAGCAGGAAGTAGCTGATGGGGTACTGGTCCATGATGGGCTTCAGCACGCGCGTCCACCAAGTAGAGTCGGTCATATTCTGCAAGCCACACTCAGTCATGGCCAACAGCTTGCCGTTGTCCTTGGCAAACTGGCTCAGGAAGTCGAGGTCGGCCTTCAGCTGGGACTTGAAGTCGTCTTCTGTGCCCCACTGGTAGGCATCCTCTCCGATAAGCGTCACACGGTCGTTGCCAGGATAACGCTGGAGGAAACGTTCCAACGTCCAGTTGCCGTCGAGGTTGGGTGAATAGCTCCATAGGAGGTTGTCGAGGCAACGTCTACTGAGGTAGTCTTGCAACATATTCCACAAGCCTCGGAACTCGTCGTCGCTACACAGTTTCTGCCCCCACCAGAACCAGGAACCATTGTTCTCGTGCCAAGGACGGAAGATGATGGGCACAGGTTTTCCATCCTCAGTCTTCAGGGTGGCAATGAAGTCCGCCACCCGCTCCATCCACGTCTTGAACAGTTCGTGGTGGGTACCGCCAGGTAGGATGTTCCTGACTATGGTAGTGTCAGCGACGTCCCATGCCGAACCTTCAGGGAACTTTTGTCCTGAAAGTCCACCCATAGGAGCTGTGGTAAGAGGATTACGCGGATGCCAGCTGAGGGTAACGATGCCGCCTCGCTCGTAGTGGGCTATCAGCTCGTCGTGGATACGGGTGAAGGGCACGCTGTCAAGGTTCTTGGCATCCGCCAGTTCTATACCGCCGAGGTCGAAGCCCATTACGGCGGGATAGTCGCCAACAGTAGCCAATACGTCACTCCGTCCCAGTTCCCACTCCCAAGTGATACCATAGAACGGATCGTCCTGATGTCCCATCATATAGCCCCGCTGTTGCAGCTTCTGCATGCGTTCGGCCAATTGTTCACTACCAGTCTTTTTGGCAACCTTTGGTGCATTGCACGCCACCATCATCGCGGCAGCCAAACCAAATAAAAGCTGTTTCATTTCTCAATTAAAATTATCAATTGTCGATTTTCATTTGCTTTCTCAGCCAGTCGAGCCACTCGTCCCACTGCTCTTGATACCAGAAATGGGCTGTCTGTTGATAGACACTAAGCGTCTTCTGTCCTTTTAATATATTATAGGTGGCGTAGGCCGTCGTTGGCGGTACTACGTCATCATTATAGCCAAATGATACCCAAGCCGGACACGTGATGCGTCGTACGAAGTTGACACCGTCGTAGTAGCGTGACGTTTCAATCTGTTTCTCCTTACCCTTACCCTTGTTCCAATAGAAATAGTGAGGCCAACCGCAGGCCACCCCTTTCAGTGAGGCGGTGTGGTCACAGAGTGCCGGATGGACAGCAGCCAAGAAAGTGATACGATTGTCGAGAGCAGCCGTGGCGTATGACAAGAAACCACCCTGGCTGGCTCCCGTCACTCCGATGGTCTTGCTATCCCATTCGGGTAGTGAGGCGATATAGTCGACCGAGCGAACACAGCCCACGATGACCCGCTTATAATAGCTGTCGTCGCGGTTGTCCATGCCATAGTTCCAGTAGCCATTCAAGGCTCCATTCATCAAATCGTCATAGAAAGTCTGAGGTTGGGTGACGTCCACACCGTGAATGCCTATCTCCAGCACGATGGCCTTTGTCGGAGCCGTATAAGTATCGCCCGTATAAGGACGGACACCAGCACCTGGCACACGAAGCAAGGCTGGATACTTGCCCGGTTTTACAGGAACCGAAAGAATGCCGTAGGTGCGCGACCCCCAGCGGATGTTCTGAAAGCTCACCTGATAGACATTGACGTCTTCATTGGAGCGATCGGGCAACAGTTCGCGCTGAGGATTCAAGGCTGTCCAGCGGGCCTCTTCCAATGCCTTTGACCAAAAAGCATCGAAGTCGGCAGGATCAACTGTTGTCGGAACCAACTTCTCAGGAGAGAAAGCCGCTGTACATGCGCCAGTATACTCCTTGCCATCCACCTTGGCCACCACTTTCAGCCGATAGAAGCCAGGCTGCTGCATAGTACCCGTCCACTTCATGGTGCCGTCCTTCAGTACGGTTGTCTTTTTCACCTCAGGGTACATTTCTGGACCAGCCTCGTAGTTGACTTCTATATTATTTAATAAGGTGGAGGACTTCAAGACACTGACCTCGAAGTGAGCCTTCTCACCCACACAGTAATTCCAATCTTTATGGTCAGGGGAAACCATCACCACAATGTTGTTGCCACGAATCTGCGCCGACACCGGCAATATCATCAGCAAGACGAGCAAGACGAAAAGAAGTTTTTTCATTGTCATAGGGTTGTTATTGTTTTAGACGTTGCAAAGTTAGCATTTTTTCCACAAATACAATGATACTTTTTTGTCCATCTTCAATACTTTTGTGAAATATGGCTGCCAAAAGCCTTATATTTGCAAGAAAGTATCAAATATAAGCAAAAAAACACAATGGAGTTTCGATAATTTTTCATAACTTTGCAGCAGTTTATAAAAAAGAGACCTAAAAAAACGACTAACATTTAATTATTAAAACTAATCTTAGTTAATGTATGAATCTAAATTACAGTAAAGAAAAGATTCTTGCAGGAGTGTGTCTGGTAAGTTTACTGGGCATCTCTCCGCAGGCTTTTGCTGGAGGGAAGAATTCCCCACTGCCTATGGAGCAGCAGCAGGCCACAAAGAAAATCACGGGTACTGTGTCGGACGCAATGGGTCCCGTCATAGGTGCCAGTGTGTTGGTGAAGGGTACGTCTACGGGCGCAGCCACCGACTTCGACGGGAAGTTCACGCTGAATGCGAAGCCGGGTGCCACGCTCGTCATCTCCTACATTGGTTATCTGACCAAGGAGGTGAAAGTTGACAGCCGCAATTCTTACAGCATCACCCTCGAAGAGGACAAGAAGGTGCTCGACGAAGTGGTGGTCGTAGGTTACGGTACGATGAAAAAGAGCGACATTTCGGGCGCTTCGGTCTCGTTAGGCGAGAATGCCATGAAAGGCTCAATTATCACGTCACTCGACCAGTCGCTACAGGGTCGTGCCGCTGGTGTGACCGCCGTGCAGACCTCTGGTGCCCCTGGTTCGTCATCGTCAATTCGTGTCCGTGGTACTGCCACCATCAACGCCAATGCCGAGCCGCTGTACGTCATCGACGGTGTCATCGTGCAGAGCGGTGGTGCCACGGCCTACGACTACGGACTGGGCGACGCACTGGGCAACGGTTCCGTGTCAACCATTTCGCCCCTGTCAACCATCGACCCCTCCGACATCGTGTCGATGGAGATTCTGAAGGATGCATCGGCTACCGCCATCTACGGTGCCCAGGGTGCTAACGGTGTGGTGCTCATCACCACCAAACACGGTAAGGCCGGCGATGCTAAGTTCTCATACAACGGTATGGTAGCCGTAAACCGCCAGACCAAGCGCTTAGACATGATGAACCTGCGCGAATATGCAGAATATTATAATGGATTCGTAGCTCAGGGAGAGGTGCAGAACCCCAGCGCCTCCATGAGCGACCCCTCGCTGCTTGGCAAGGGAACCAATTGGCAGGATGCCATTTTCCAGACCGCTATCCAGCACTCGCACCAGGTGAACGTGCAGGGCGGCACCGAGAAGGTGCAGTACTACGCCTCGGCTGGCTACATGAACCAGGAGGGTACCATCATCGGCTCTCAGTTCGACCGTCTGAACTTCCGCGCCAACTTGGACGCCCAGCTGAAGTCGTGGTTAAAAATGGGTGCCAGCATCAGCTACTCGGAGACTAACGATGACCTGAAGCTGGCCGACGGTGACGAGGGTCTGATTGGCTATTCGCTGACCACCACACCTAATATTCCTATCTACGACGTCAACGGTGAGTACACCTCCGTCTCGTCGGAAGGCTCCACCAACCCCAACCCCATTGCTATGGCCAAGATGAAGGACATCCTGCTGAAGCGTCAGAAGATGAACGGCAACGTGTTCTTCGAGGTGACACCCATCGACCACTTGGTGTGGCACACCGAGGTGGGCTTCGACCTGAACTGGAGCAAAGGTGACCGCTGGGAGCCTACAGTGAACCTGCCAAACTACTACGTACAGAAGAACAGCAGCTCGCTGCAGAAGAACTCAAGCACCTTCCTGCAGTTCAAAAACTACCTGACCTACAGCAACATCTTCGCCGAGAAGCACTCCGTGACGGCCATGTTCGGACAAGAGTGCTGGGAGTCGAAGTACGACTACGTATCGGCAGCCAACACGGGACTGCCCTCAAACGATGTGAAGAACCCCAAGCTGGGTGCCGACGTGCCTACCATCAATGCAGGCTTCGGCAGCTCGTCGATGGCCTCGTTCTTCACCCGCTGGACCTATAGCTTCGACAACCGCTACAATGCTACCTATACCTATCGTTACGACGGTTCGTCGAACTTCGGTCCCGAGAATCGCTGGGCAGGCTTCCACTCGGTAGCAGCCTCGTGGCGCTTCAGCAACGAGAAGTTCTTCAAGCCCTTGGAAAACGTCATCAGCAACGGTAAGCTGCGCGTGGGCTGGGGACAGACAGGTAACTCTAGCATCGGTGGCTACAAATGGGGCGTGACACTCTCGACCATGACAAGCGATCTGGGCAAGGGCTACCGTCCGTCCAACATTGCCAACACCAGCGTAAAGTGGGAGAGCCAGGAACAGTGGAACATCGGTCTGGACTTAGGTTTCCTGAAAGACCGCATCAATCTGGTCATCGACTGGTACCGCAAGGAGTCGAAGGACATGCTGATGGAACTGAAACTCCCCTCCACCATGGGTACACAGGGTAACGGCTCGTCGAAGCTGGAGGCTCCTTGGGGTAACTATGGCACCATCCGCAACACGGGTGTTGAAATCACGCTGAACACCCATCCGCTGGTGGGCAAGTTCGAGTGGGACAGCGAATTCCAAATCTCGTTCAACAAGAACAAGCTGGTGAAGCTGACCGGTAACTCAGCCAGCGACGTGCCCCTGCCGGGCTACGGGCAGTGGTCTGACCTGGTGAGCCTGACCCGCGTCGGCGAGAGCCTCTACTCGTTCTATGGCTACGTGACCGACGGCATCTACGAGAACCTGGAAGACATAGAGACTTCACCTAAGCCCAGCAGCTACTCGTCTAACGGCGTGTCAGCCCGTAACAGTAACGTATGGGTGGGCGACATCAAGTACAAGGACCTGAACGGTGACGGTGTTATCGACGAGAATGACCGTACCAACATCGGTTCGCCGCTGCCTAAATTTACCTTCGGTTTCAACAACACGTTCCGCTACAAGAACTTCGACCTGACCATCTTCATCAACGGCTCATACGGCAACAAGGTGGGTAACTACACCAAAATGAAACTGACGCACATGAACTCTTCGTGGACCAACCAGCTGAAGGACGTCAACAATCGCGCTATCCTCGTGCCCATCGACCCCAGCAAGGACTACTCGGCCGGTGTTGACCGTGGCGACGGGCAGCTCGTATGGCACTGGTACGACGACATCACCAACGTCCAGGTGAAGAACACCGGCACCAGCATGCCGCGTCTGAGCCTTGGCGACCCGAACGACAACGATCGCTGGAGCGACCGCTACATTGAAGACGGTTCGTACATCCGCCTGAAGAACATCTCGCTGGGCTACACCTTCCCCAAGAAGATGATTAAGAGCTTAGGACTGGAGAGCCTGCGCGTCTATACCAACATCCAGAATCTGGTGACCATTACGAGCTATGACGGCTATGACCCCGAAATCGGAGCCAGCACGCAGTCGGCCAACGTATTCGGACTCGACAACGGACGCTACCCCTCGCCTACAACCTACTCATTCGGTCTGAACGTTTCGTTCTAAGAGTTTAGTTAATTAAGCACACTAATATACATTAATATATACAAGGTTATGAAACTATCAAACATCAAATATATGGCCGTAGCCTCGCTGTTGACACTCGGTATGACTTCGTGCGAAAAATACCTGGAGAAGCCGACAGAAGACAACTACGTAGCCGATGGTTACTATAAGACCGACGCACAGTGCCTGGCAGGAACAGCCTACCTCTACAATTCACCCTGGTACGACTTCCAGCGTGGCTTCATCAAGGTGGGCGAGGTGTTCTCAGGCAACTACTATTGGGGCAGCTCCCCCTACATGTCATTCACGCTGAACGGTTCCGACCAGGACCTCATCAACATGAGCTACTCGCTTTGGGCCGTCATTGCTCACTGCAACACCGTGTACGACTACTTGAAGAACAGCACCGCCAGCGAGGCTACCCGCAACCAGTGTATGGGCGAATGCCTGACGTGGAAGGCCATGGCCTACTTCTTCCTGGTACGCTCGTTCGGCGACATACCCATTGTACACAACACCTCCGAGGAACTGGCTGCCGGCACCTACAGCACGGCTCAGAAGGTGAAGCGTGCCGATGTCTACGAGTACATCGTCATGACCCTGGAGGAGGCCATGCGCATACTGCCCAAGACCCCGTTGGAGAAGGGCCGCATAGACTACTACTCGGCCGAGGGCCTGCTGGCCAAGGTCTACCTGACCAAGGCCGGCGTGACGGGACAGCTCAGCAGCGAAGACCTGCAGAATGCTGCCAAGTATGCCAAGGACGTCATCGACAACTCCGGACGCAGCCTACTGCCTAACTACAGCGACGTATTCCGCCTGCAAAACAACAAGAGCGAGGAGAGCCTCATCGCCTTCCGCTGGAGCTGCATCAACGGCGAGTGGACGGCACAGAACACCCTGCAGAGCGACCTGATGGCCAACGGCTTCGACGAGTTCGGCGACCTCTGGGGGGGCTGGAACGGCATCTCCGTCGACCTGCAGAACGCTTTCGGCGTTGACCTGACCACACAGTCGCCCGACACGTGGATCAACAACGTTGACACCCGTCTGAAGGCCACAATGATGCTGCCGGGCTTCAAGTACGAATACTTCTGGCAGGATCACGACATGGGTGGCGGCCAGCGTGGTTTCGACTACCTGAAGTTTATCTTCGACGACGTGTACAACCCCTCCGTCCAGGTCACCGACGGACAGATAGTCTGCCAGTCTGCCACCGGTTCCAACACCGTGAAGCACCTCTACGGCGACGACTACGACCACGTGACGGGCACCGGCCACAACGCCTCGCGCATGTCCTACAGCCTGGCCACCCACATCCTGCGTCTGTCTGACGTCTATCTGGTTTACGCCGAGGCCATGCTGGGTGCCAACCGCGCCACCACCACCAACAAGGACGCCCTCGACGCCTTCTACGCCGTGCGCCACCGCGCCGTGCCCAACTACGAGTATCCCACTTCGCTGTCGTGGAGCGACGTCTGGAAGGAGCGCCGCCTGGAACTGGCCATGGAGGGCGACCGCTGGTACGACTTCGTCCGCGTGAGCTACTACGACCCCGACTTCTGCGTCAACGAACTGATGAACCAGAAGCGCAATGCCCTGTGGAATATCAGCGATGCCTACCGCACCTATTACGAGACGGGTGCATGGGCAGGTGGTATTGTTTACGATGAGCAGACTGCCAAGCCTACCGTGAACTCGCTGATGAAGACCGACCCCGACACGGGCAAGCAGTACTTCTTCATGCCCTTCCCGAGCGAGGACGTAGTGTTCAACCCCAATCTAGCTTCCAACGTGAACGGTGTGCATGTTGATGTGAGAGCAACCTACAGCTATTAATCTTAAACAGAATCAGATTATGAACAAGTATATCAATAAAATCATTATACTGTCAATGGCTACGTGTGCCGTGGGTCTGACCTCCTGCAAGGACGAGCCTGACAAATACGAAACAACCAGTGGCAAGCCCGTGGTGAACTACATACGCTGTCTGAGCAGTGAGGTAGTAGGACAGCAGGATGACGAGACGACGAAGTACACTAACGGTGAGTTGGTGGAGAGCGCCTACCCGTCGAGCACGCTCTGCCTCGTCGGTGAGAACCTGCGCAGCATTGTAAAGATTTTCTTCAACGACTTAGAGGCCAACCTGAACACCAGCTATACCACCGACAACACGCTGATTGTGAACGTGCCCGGCTCTGTACCCGGCAAGGTGAGCGACAAGATGTACCTCATCACGTCGGACAAGGACACAGTGAGCGTCAACTTCAAAGTCATCATCTCGGCACCGAAGCTGGTATCCATGTCGTGCGAGTATGCCCCCAATGGCAGCACCGCCACCATTTATGGCAGCTACATCATTGACGACCCCGAAAAACCGCTGACCGTTGTCTTCAAGGATGCCGCTGGACAGGATCTGCCTGCCAATGATGTCACCGTAGCCAGCGACTATGCCTCGGTTTCGTTCACCGTCCCTGAGGGTGCCGTCGAAGGACCCATCAACGTTACTTCGGTCTACGGAACGGCCAAAGCACCCTTCCAATACTGCGACACCCGCGGCCTGCTGTTCGACTTCGACGGTCAGACAGGTCTGGGCAACCACGGCTGGCACGACCGTGTCATCACCAGCGACGAGACTTCAATCACAGGTAAGTTCGTACAGCTTGGCGACGGCACCGCCGCTCTGAGCGAAGATGCAGGCTGGGACGATGGCAATTTCTCGTTCGAGTATTGGTGCGGCTCCTGGGACACACCTCAGAATGTAGACTCAGGTGAAGGTATCGCTCTGAACAATCTGGTTGACTTCAGCAACTGGGAGAGTATGTCACTGAAGTTCGAGATGTTCATCCCTAAGTCTTCGCCCTGGAAGGCTGGTGCCATGCAGATAGCCTTCGAAGGCTACGACCGCGTCACCATCTCAGGCAATCCCATCGACGGCTACTCTGGTGCCGTGGCTGGTGCCAACGCATGGATATTCAATGGCGACAACGGCCAGGGCAACTACGGCCGTGCCCTGTACCGCCCTTGGACTACTACGGGTAGCTTCGACACGAACGACGAGTGGATTACCGTTACCATTCCCTTGAACAACTTCATCTACGACAAGGATGGCGGCACCACAGGTGTAGAGACTCCTAAGTCGGCCGCCGACTTCGCCAGCCTTACCTTCTTTGTCATGGGTGGTGGCATCAAAGGCGAGGCCTGCACACCTTGGATTAAGATTGACAACATCCGTGCCGTGCCTAACAAGTAAAGGTAAAAAAGTAAAAAGGTAAAATAGTAAATCAGAACTGTTATGAAGAACTTAAAGAGTATATTCGCACTGTTGGTGATAGGTCTCATAGGTCTGTCGCTGACAGGCTGCGGCGAAGACGACTTGGACACCAACCAGTATAAGGGTGGCGTCAGTCTGAATGCCTACGGTCCCAACCCCGTCATGCGTGGCGGCATGTTGCGCTTCGTCGGCAGTAACCTCGACCAGATAGCCAGTATCGAAATTCCCGGTGTCAGCCCCATCACCTCCATTGACGTGGTGAAGGCCGGCATACCCTCTGAAATCCGCATTACCGTTCCCAAGGACGGCCCCACGGAAGGTATCATTACCCTGACCAGCAAGTCGGGCGAAGTGCTCAACACCGTGAGTGCACTGGCTTTCGAGGAGCCTATCGAGATTGTGGGCTTCAGCCCCGCCTCGGCCATGCCTGGCGAAGTCATCAAGATTGAGGGCGATTACCTGAACCTCATCCACTCGCTGGCCTTCGCCGACGGTGTGATTGTGAGTGAGAACAATTTCGAGAGCCACGACCGCTACGCCATTACCGTCAAAGTGCCCGAAGAGGCCAAGACGGGCAAACTGGAACTCTACACAGCCGACCTGACCACTCTGGACACGGAGTCGGGCGACGAACTGGAATACCAAATTCTGCAGACCGAGAAAGCACTGGAGATTGGTGTGCCCACCACGTCCAAGATTGCCTCGCCCCGAGGTACTGCTGAAGCTCAGGGCACAATAACCGCCAAGGCTGGTGAGACTATCACCATCAGCGGTACCTATTATAATATGGTACAGGCCATCATGGCGGGCGGCTATCTGGTTACCGAGCTGAATGTCAGCGATGATGGCAAGACCATCAACTTCACCCTGCCCGCCGAGGCTGGCGATGGTGAAATCATGCTTGTGTGCAAATCTTCCGTTGAGGTGCCTATCGGCACACTTGTTACCGTGAAGCCCACCAACTGCGTAGCTACTCCGAATCCTGTGAAGGCTGGTCAGACCCTACAGATTGATGGCAATGACATGGAGGTGGTTGTCGACGTTATATTTGCCGACAGCAAGGGCGAGTTTGTGCTCAGCAACAACCCGAACATCATCAATACCATTCAGTCATACGCAGTCATCGTTCCTGAGGCTGCCACCGAGGGTAACCTCAAGCTGGCAATGGCCAACGGCGAACTCATCGACGTGCCCTTCACGCTGGTGAAGCCCGTTGCAACAGGCTATGATAATGCTACCGTAAGTGCTGGTGGTGTACTGACCATTCAGGGTAAAGACCTCGACCTGGTGAAGAAGGTACAATTTGGCGAAGGTAGTGATATTGTGGAAATTGAGAATGCTACTTCCGAGTCTGTCGTCCTCACCATCCCCATGAATGCCAAGAGCGGTAAGCCGACGCTGATATTGGCCAACGGTGCCAGTTATGAAGCTCCCGAGCTGAACATCAGCGAAGCCCTGTTCTGCTATGCCACTGCACTGCCCGCTGAGGACGCCGAACTGAAGGCTGGCGAATCGCTGACACTGACCATTGCCAACGGCGACAAACTGACGGGTGTGCAGATTGACGGCAACGACTGCCAGTTTGTACTGGTGAAGGAGAATACCGAGGTCATTATCGCTATCTCCGATAAGGCAAAGAAAGGTTCCAAGGTCCGTCTGATTTCGTCGAACGGTGAAATCACCTACACCATCGACTTCATTCCTAACACCGAGGTAACCACCGTACTCTGGACGGGAGCTGCCGATCTGGCAGGATGGTCGTGGAACTGGCAGATAGGCGACGGCGCTCAGGGTGCCAGCAATCCCAAGATGTTCGCCGAGATGGACTTGCAGGAGGGCGATGTTATCCGCCTCTACCTGACTGCCTACAACGACTGGTGGCAGGTACAGTTCTTCGACGGCCACTGGGGAGGTCAGACCGAGATTGGCAATGCTACTGGCCTGAACAACGGCAACAACATCAACTCCGGCATTTACAATCTGGCCGAGCACGACGGTGCCATCGAGATTCCTGTCACCGCCACGCTGAAGGAACAGCTGACCACGCTGAACGACTGGGGCTACTGCTGGATTCTGCAGGGCGAAGGTGTCGTTGTCACCAAAATTGCCGTGACCCATTATACCAGCCTTGAGACAACTGTATGGACTGGCGAGGCTGTGGCCGATGACTGGGGCAACCAGCCCTATATCCTTAGCGATGGCGGCGTCGAGTTGTTAGCGGCTGGCATGAAGATTGGCTCTATTATCAGGGTCTACATCACCCCCACGCAAGACAGTTGGAACTGCCAGATTGTTGACGGACACTGGGGACCGACGTTCACCGGTTGCGACTTCAATCAGGGCAACTGGAATCTGGCCGACCACAACGGAGCTTTGGAGCTGACGGTGGACGAAGCCGTCTACAACGCTATCACTACCGTCGGTGGATGGGGAGGCTCGTTCATCCTCAATGGCGACAATGTTATCTGTACTAAAGTGACCATAGAATAATATTAACACGAAACGATTATGAAACTGAACAAAGTATTTAATACGCTGTCCGTCGCAGCTGTGGCTCTCTTAGCCACAGCCTGCGCCGACACCGACGCACAATATGACATTCCCGACGTGGCTGCTCCTGAGTATGTCTCAGCAGCACTGACGACAGAGAAGCCCATCTTCTTCGGTGAGACTACGGTGGAGGTCACCTTCGACAAGAACATCAACTTCGCCACCAAGAACGCCAGCCAGATTACCATCAACGGTGCTCCTGTAGACAAGGCCCTCGTCAAGGGTTCCTCGAAAGTGCTGACCGTTACCAAGACGGTGGACTTCTGCAACACATTGGCACTCCACATCCCCGCAGGACTGGTGTTGGGGCCGCAGCAGAAACCCTACAGCAAGGACATCGACGTCACCTTCAACGTGAAGGCTAAGCCCAGCAACAATGCCACGGCCATGACCGCAAGGTTAGGCTGGGGCTGGAACCTGGGTAACCACTTCGACACCAGCGGCGATGCCATCAGTCAGGGCTGGGGCTACTGGGACAAGGTGACCACAATGACCGATGCTCCCTTCCAGCGTCTGGCAGGGGCTGGTGCCAAGACGGTGCGCATACCGACCACATGGACCGACCACATGGATGACGGATACGTCATCAGTGCCGACTATCTCGATGAAGTGGCCGGGGCTGTCGACAAGGCCATTGCCGCTGGCATGAACGTCATCCTGAATACCCACCACGACTCGTTCGAGACCGACTTAGGCAATGCTGCCGAGGATATAGAGGTGGCCGCCAAGGACTCTACCATCATCGTCGAACTGTGGAAGCAGGTAGCTACCCGCTTTGCTACCTACGGCGACCAGCTCATCTTCGAGACCTTCAACGAGATTCATGCCGGCGACAACTGGGGTGGCGGCACCGATGCTGAGTACGACCTGCTGAACAAGTGGAACCAGTATGCCGTAGATGCCATACGTGCTACTGGTGGCAATAACCAGAGCCGATGGATTGGCGTTGCCGGCTATGCTGCCAACATCGACCTCACCATCCAGCACCTGGTACTGCCCAGCGACCCTGCCAACCGCATTATGGTAGGCGTACACAGCTACGACCCCTACAACTTCTGCACACAGCCCTATGCCAATGGGGCCGAGAAGGCTCCTATGTGGGGACACACGTCCAACGCCTCCGGTGCCGACGAACTGGCAGTCATCAGCCAGCTCTACAAGCTACGTCAGACCTACATCGAGAACGACATCCCCTGCTATTTGGGCGAGTACGGCTGCGTACTCAGAAAGACAAGCGCCGAGAATGCCTTCCGCAGCTACTATCTTGAGTTCTTCTGCCGCGCAGCCAACATGGCTTGCATTCCCATGTTCATTTGGGACAACAATACCAAGCAGGACCAGGACGGCGAGAGTTTCGGCTACATCGACCACGAAAACGGTAACTGGCTAAACGACAGCGAGACTCTGGTTCCCATGATGGTCAAAGCCTGTACCAGTACCGACGAGTCCTACAGCTTCCAGAGCATCTGGAGTAAGGCTCCGGCAACATACTAAGTGAGAAGTGAAAAGTGAGAAGTGAAAAGTACTTCTCACTTTTTCACTTGGAAACATATTATGAAAAATCTTATAACCCTTATCGCTGCGGCACTGCTCATAGCAGCCTGTAGCAACAAGCAGAAGCCTAAGGAGCCAATGGCCGACACTGGGCGCACACAGCGGACAGAGAACCTGTTAGTCAACCTCAAGGCTCTATGCGACTCTGCAGTATTCATGTTCGGCCACCATGACGATACCGTCTACGGCATTGGCTGGGCTTTCGACAATGACCGAAGCGACGTTCTGAGTGTTTGCGGCGACCGCCCTGCCCTGCTCAGCTTTGACTTGGGACACTTGGAGCTGGGCGACTCCGTCAACCTCGACGGCGTACCCTTCAGCCGTATGCGGCAGGAAATCATCAGCCACTTCGACCATGGCGGCATGGTCACCCTGTCGTGGCACCTCAACAATCCGCTCACCGGTGGCACCTCGTGGGTAGAATACACCTCTTCAGAGGAAAGTCACGAGGGGGCCGTAGCTGCCGTATTGGATGGTGGACAGAAGCACCAGCTGTTTCTATCTTGGCTCGACCGTGTGGCCGATTTCCTCAACTCGTTAGTGACGCCCTATGGAACCCATGTCCCCGTCTTGTTCCGTCCCTGGCACGAGCATACCGGTTCCTGGTTCTGGTGGGGACAGCAGCACTGCACCGCCCAACAGTACAAGGCCCTGTGGCAGCTCACCGTCAGCCGACTCCGTGAACAGGGGGTGGTCAATGCTCTCTACGCCTACTCACCAGGCACCGAAGCCGATGGCGACCCGGAGAAATACTTAGAACGATACCCTGGCGACGACATCATCGACCTCATGGGCATCGACTGCTATTGCCAGGAGGGCGATGTAGCCAACTATGCTGCCAACCTCGACCGCAACCTGGCCACCGTCTGTGCAGTTGCAAAGCAGCACCACAAGGCAGCGGCCTTGACCGAGACCGGTTTCGAAGGCATCAAGACCGACGACTGGTGGACTGCCACCCTCGCTCCCGTCCTCAGCCGCCACCCCTTGAGCTACGTTCTCGTCTGGCGCAACGCCCACGACAAGCCTGGCCACTTCTTCGCCCCATACCCCGGCCACCCGTCCGCCAGTGACTTCGTCCGCTTCTACAACGTTCCCGAAACCCTGTTCCTACGCGACGTGAACGCTCTCTACCTCCAATAATTTCTTCCTTCTTTTAGAATTGTTTTTCATTCAGAGTAACGTAACCATCCCACTTACAGCGTTCCTCTAAACTTTAGCGGCATCACCCATTGATTGTGTGATGCCGCTAACCTGCATTGCAGGTAAACTTGTGTAACCATCCCAAGTCCAACGAAAAGCCCACCCAAGCCCTTCCGAAGGGAGGAATGTTTGAATAGAAGTTACATTAGAACATGTATTTCAACATCCACTCCTTGGGAGGGGCTTGGGGAGGCCCCAAATTTATAAAACTACAGAACTTTAGTTGTTATTGTTACCAATAAACTTCTTTCCGTCTTTGATATAGACTCCGCTGGCAGGCTTCGTCCCGATTTGCCGTCCCTGCAGGTCGAAGTAACGGTTGGTGCCGTCGGCCTCGACGGTGCGGATGACGGGACTAATGGCAGTACCCTGGCCGTCGGGGAGGTCGCCCACAAAGTGGTCTATCGGGAAAGCTTCTACCGCGCCTGTCTCTATTTCGTCGGCGGCACCGGTGAAGGTGTACATGGGCGTGAAGGTGTCGACGTCATAGGTGTCTGCGGTCTGGAAGTATGCGCGGAAGGTTTCTATCCATGACTGTCGGGGATTGTTGTCGGCCACGCGGCAGCGCTGCCACAGACCGTCGCTGCGCATACCATAGGCGTGCAGCGGCTCGGCATCCTCGTCGTAGATTCTGCCGAAGGTGCCCGTCCAGTAACCGGCCACCTGGGGAACGGTGGTGGGGGCTGGGCCCTGATAGCCGTAGACTTCCTCGCTCTTGGTCTCGGCGGTAATCGTAGCAGCGGCGACGTTCAGGCTGACGGTGCCTTGGTTGACAACCAAAAGCCAACCCATGCCGGCGCTGGCGAAGCCGAAGTCGTTGGTGAAGATGAACTGGCCCTTGTCTCTATCGACATATTTCAGACGGTAAATGCTGGCCTGGCCACTCTCCACTTGATTATATAAGTTGAAGTCGTAGGGCAGACAGATGGTGTAGCACTGGGGTGTCCATGTGCCGTCGCCGTTGTCAATGGCTGAGAACTCACGGTCGTAGGTTACCTCGGCTATCTGGCCGTCGTATTTCTCGATGATTTCCGTATTGTCGGCTCCATCAACGAGGGCCAGCACGTTCTTCTCTGTCACGGGTGAGATGGTGACACTGAAGACATCTGGGTTAGTGATGGTAAGTATGTATGGACTCTCCGTGCCGGTAATCGTGCCGGAGGGGGAGCCATAGCTGGTGACGTTGTAGCCCTGAAGGGTGTAGCCCGGACAGTCATAGTCGAGGTTGAGGCGCATCTTTTCGCCGCTGGCGGCATAGAGATTACCCTTATACTTGAGGCCCGTGAGATAGCCGGTGATGTCGCTGACATCATACTCGGTGACGATGCCGTTGCCCTCCATCGTGATGCTCTCGTCGGCAATGATCTTGATAGCGTCCCTGCCCTGATTATCTGTATCCAAACTGACGGTGTAGTAGCTGTTGTTTAAACCTACTGTAGCCGGGCCACTGACAAAATTTTGGAATGACTGGAAATTCACGCCGGGGGCGACAGGATCGAACACACAATCGTTGACGTTCACTACTACGCCATTCCACGTATGGCACACGAAGCCGGCAGACATTAAGGGTTTAATACCGTAAGCGGTTAGGAAATTCCCGTCGAAGACACAGCCCGTAAATACGGTGGTTCCTTGCTCGATTTTCACGATGAAGCCACTCCACATCAATGATTCGTATTCCTTGGTGGCGGTGCAGTTGAGGGTGATGCTGCTGCGGCAGTTCCTGATGTAGTTTTCGCCCTTGGCATCAATGATGAGTCCTGCAACATAAGATTCCGAATTGCTGATGGTACCCGCGATATGCAGGTTCTCAATGGTGGCGCCATTGACGAATCCGAACGGTGCTAAACTTTCTTTGACACCGGTGTAGTTGAAGGTCAGTTTGTTGCCGGCACCGTCGAAGTGACCCTTGAAGCAGTTCGTAGCAGAACGACCTACCGTGCGGCTGACCGTGATATTCGCACCCAACTGGATGTACTTGTCGTTATAGGTCTCACCCGCAGACACATTGGAGGAGAGACCGTTCCAGTCGGCGGCAGAGGCAATGATGTAGGGCGATGCTTGCGTGCCGTTGCCGTCGAAGGTATAGAGTCCCATGATGGGTAGTACCTCGTCGCCAAAGAGATTCCAGCCGGTGCCGAGGCCATCAACCAGTACGTCGTTGGTCAGGCCGTCAGCACTATGCGCATATTGTGCTTCTTTGAGGGTGGACGTGTAGTAGCAGTCCTTCGGGTGGATATTGGTGTCATCGCTTTGGTACATTCGGGCGAGGGTACGACTGTTGTCATCGCTGTCGTTGATGTCAATGTCAATCTCAGACGGGGTGAACAGACAACTGTTGAAGTTGAGTATATTGTATTGGGCCGCATAGCCTACGAAACCGCCCCAACAATAGGCTTTCTTGCCACGCAGTTTGCCGTCGAAGAGGCAGTTGGTCAATGTCGTGACCGGATATACCCAGTCAGGCTCCTCAAATGTATATTTCCTTTGATCTACTCTCTCGCCACGGACATCACCTATGAAGCCGCCGGAAGAGGCGTCGCCGTCTCTATTGGAGAGGATGTCAACGCTGCTGCGACAGGAGCTGATAGTATTATTCAAGCCCTCGGCCTTGCCCACGATTCCGCCTATGTATTTTCCGCTACTCTTGACGATGGTGCCCTCCACATGCAGTTTCTTGATGGTGGCGTCTTTGATAAAGCGGAACAAGCCACAATAGTCGTCACCGCTCGTGTCGTTGATGTCGAGCGTGATGGTATGACCGTTGCCGTCGAAGGTACCGCGGAACCTGGTATTGTCGTTGACATCAATTTTGCCGTCTTTCGTGTTGGTGCCCATCATCACGCTGGAGTTGCCGCCCTTGTAGGTCTCTGTCAGCTTGAGGTCAGACATCAGGCGGAAGTGCTTGTCCTTGTATCCGCCGTTCTCTCCGTTGTTGACGCGGCTGACCAACTGCTTCCACTGCTCTTCAGTATAAATAAGGTATGGGTCAGCATTAGTACCGTCATGCCCAGTGATGAAGTCTGAAGGTTCCAGACTGATGGTGACATTGGCGTTGGGCATTTTAAGATAGTAGGGGTCGAGATAAACGAGTGAGCCTGCATTAGCGATGAATCTGTTCGCTTTATAACCATCGGGGGTCTCTCCGTTCTGACTCAGATTGAATATGACCAGGTTGTCTTTGGCGGAGTATATCACACCGTCGTATGTGATAAAGTTGTATACGACAAACTCGTTATCGCTTTTATGGAATACGTTGATGCCGCTGACATCGTAAGTTGCTTTAGGCTTACCAACGATTATGTTGACGTGCTCGTCGGTTTTGACGCTATAGGCCTGTATGCCCTGTGCGCTGCCAAGGGTCTTGAAGTAGTTGCAGTCGGTTAGCGTCACGTCGTCGCTGTCGTCGAAGCGGGCGAAGGTGCGGCTATCTGACGTCTTGTTGATGTTAATCTCAGCGGGAGCGAAGACACATTCGGTGAGGATGGCCTTTCTGCCGTCGGCCACCCAGCCGATGAAGCCGCCCCACTTGGTGCTACGCGACTTGGCACCGCCGGGGCCGCGCAACATACCGTCGAAGGTGCAGCCCGTCAGCGTGATAGTGCCGTCGCGCAGGTCGCCGATAAAGCCGCCGCTGGAGCAGTCGCCGTCGGTATTTACTTGGATGTCAACGCTGGAGCGGCAGTTGGTGATGGTGTTCGTGCCTAAGGCTCTGCCGGCTATGCCGCCCACGTGCTTCCACGTAGCCTTGACGATGGTGCCTGCCACGTGCAGGTTCTTGATGGTGGCTCCGTTGATGATGCGGAACGGGCCGCAGTAGTGCTCAAGGCGGTTGTCGGTGATGTCGAGGGTCAGCGTGTGTCCGTTGCCGTCGAAGGTGCCTTTGAAGGAGCGCTCGTCTCCGATGCCGATCATGCTGATGGGCGTTGCACCTTTAGCTATTGTTTCAGCCACGCTGATGTCGGCCATCAGCTTGTAGTGCTTGTCGTTGTAGCGGCCGCCGCCGTTGTTGATGTAGTGGGCCATCGTCAGCCATTCGTTCTCGGAGGCTATCTCGTAGGGACTATCCGCCGTGCCTTCTCCCTTTATCCATTGGGCGTACACGGTTATGGTGGTATTCGGCACCACGTCGAGGTCACTGTACTTCGTGCCTTCGGGATAGAACTTCTTGGTACCGGCATTCTCTGCTATCCAGCCCATGAAGGTATAGCCATCGCGGCTGAGGTCGTTGGTGAGTGTGAGTTCGGAGTCGAAGCCACGATCCATCTCCTGGGTAGCCATGCTGCCGTTGCTGTCGATGGCAATGGTGTAATGGAAGTAGGTGAACGGGCTGGTACTTATGCCGCCCACATGACCGCCCACGGGTTTACCCTCGCTGTCGAGGGTACAGCCGATGGTCACAGACTCCTCAGTCCTGCTATATAAACTCTTGCCGATACTGTGGGGGCTTTTTTCGCCGGCTACAGCAGTGACTATCGCGGCCTGAGTGATGATAACAGGATAGCAGTTGCTTATATAGCCGCTTCCGATGCCGGGACACATCCTGCCGCCCGTGGCATTGACGCGACCTCCCTCGATGCGGATGTAGCCGCCATTGGTATTATAGCTGTTGCCGATGCCTGGCGCATATTCGCCGCCCGTGGCATTAATGACACCACCCTTGATGACGATGTTGCCATTCTTAGCTTCATAGCCTCCGCCGATGCCGGCAGCCCACGTGTTTTGGGTGTTTACGTTGGGAGCGGCGTTGAGTGTGCCATTGCCGTCAATGGTGAGCGTCTTGCCTTCGGGAATATAGATGCCGGGATTCATGAAATAATATCCTATGACGGTGTTCACAGTGCCATCAGCCAGGATGATGGTGGCATCGCCCAAACAGGTGAGACCAGAATACGAATGAGTGCCGTCGCCCCCACCAGGGATGGTGACACCTTTCAAGGTGACGGTGGCGCCAGCGGTGATGGTAATCTTCGCTGGGCTGCCAAGCGTGCCGGTGAGAATTTGGCCGTCCTGAACCTGATAAGGACCGGTGACGGTGGCAAGGTCGACGAGGTTCTCTACGTTGGAGGTCACTGTTTTCTGACCGCTGTTAGTACACTTGCCCGCCACGTTGGTGGCCTGCACATTCCAGTCTTCCACAGAACTAATCTGATACGGGGCAGTCTGCGAGCCGCTGACTTCCCATGCCCAGACCCCTTGTGCGACTGCGCACAACAGGGCGATAACCATTAAGATGTTCTTTCTCATAATGTTTATATTTGTATTTATTGATGATTTATTCTACTTTGATTGGATGACCATTATTACTTGTCTAATTTACGTTTGAAAGTACAAAGGTAATTCATTCCTTATAGCCATTCACTAACCATTCGCGTATTTTTTATGGCAATATGTCGCTTTTTTCTTGGATAAGTCCATAAAAAGTACTAATTTTGCAAACAAAAGAGCGTTTATGCAGACAAAGACCCTCACGCAGATAGTGTCAACTCATAAGGAAGACCTGACAAAAGAGATAGAGCAATCGGGATTTCTGATTGTGCGAGAGATGCGTGGCCTCTTTCCAAATGTCGAAGACTTCGTGTTCCCACATATCATCTTGACACTCTGCCTCAGCGGAAGCGCAAGGGGTATGTACGACATGAGGATGATTACACACCGTAAAAACGACCTGGCACTGCTCATGCCAGGTCATATACTGCACCCCGTGGACTGCACCGACGACTTCACCTACGCCCTGTTCTTCATCTCGCCGAAGATGTTCGACGACCTGCGCTTCAACACCTTCAGCCACGACTACGAGAAATATAACTATGCCCCCCTCTGCTCGCTCACAGATCAGCAGGCCAAGCACCTGCTCACCATCTTGGACCAGCTTATCGTTATTGCCAACCACACTGACAAAGAGCTGCCCCATCGCTATCAGACTCTGTTGGCACAGCTGGCCATAGGCTATGAGTTTCTCAACTACTACCGCCGTGAGCAGGACCGCCAATGGGCGGAGAACCGTCATATAGAGATATTCACCAACTTCTGCGACCTCGTAGTAAAACACTATCGCGAGTCGCGCGAAGTGAAGTACTATGCCGATATGCTGAACCTCACTCCCAAGTATCTCTGTAAAGCCATCCGAACAGCCTCCGGAGGCATCTCGTCTGGCCAGTGGATAGAACAATATGTGACGGCGCAGGCCAAGCGTCTGATTGAGACACGCACCACACTGACGCTTCAGGAAATAGCCTACATGCTCGGTTTTTCCGAACCAACGTCCTTCTACCGTTTTTTCAAGCGCGTCACTGGTATGACCTCAAAAGAATACCGTGACAGGAATGATAGCAGCTTAGAAAAAATGAAGCGTTAATCTTCTATAATCGCTTTTTTGTTACAAGCTTTTTTCGTAACTTTGCAGCGGTTTAATCATTAAAAACGGAATACAATGAAGAAAATTATCATGACAATGGCACTCGCCTTCACGATGCTGATGGGAGCGCAAACCGTTCAAGCACAGGAAGTTCTGACGCCTGAACAGCAGGCTGCAATGAAGGCTCAGGCCAAGGCTCAGAAGAAGGCCGAAAAGGAAGCCAAGGCTGCCGAAAAGGCTCAGAAGAAGAGAGAGAAGGAAGCCAAGAAGAAAGAACAGGAGATTAAGAAGCGCAAGAAGCTGGCCGACAACGCCAAGAAGGCCCAGAAGAAA
>JAEEGL013047241.1_pt1 | contig 23101 bp, 25 predicted proteins | sample 9134231 | NCBI WGS metagenome assembly JAEEGL01 (sample SAMN16246548, study PRJNA631951) | gut metagenome | biome: gut microbiome; feature: rumen; material: fiber-attached | host: Bos | place: Iran: Karaj | collected 2018-10
ATTAAAAAATAATGCTTTTTTAGGCTTAAACATTGAAAAAAACTTTATTTTTCAAACTATTGTGATATAATTAAATAGCAAGTTTAAATTGCTGTTTAATTTGTGGGGCGTTAGCTCAGTTGGTAGAGCAACTGACTCTTAATCAGTGGGTCTAGGGTTCGAATCCATAACGCCCCACCATTTTTAGTTGTTTATGACAACAAACATATCGGTATGGAGACGTACTCAAGAGGCCGAAGAGGCGCCCCTGCTAAGGGTGTAGGACGGGAAACTGTCGCGAGAGTTCAAATCTCTCCGTCTCCGCCATTTATGAAAGAAAACCTAAAAGTCTTTACTTTTAGGTTTTTTGTATTGCAATTAAAAAAATTATAAAGATAATATTTAGGAATTTCTCCAAGTTTTTTTATATTGACTAAAAAAATAATATATATTACAATATCATTGTATTAATCAAGTAATACAGTGAGGTGAGGTTATGGATTTAATATTTGATAATAATATACCTATATATATTCAGTTATTGGAGTATCTTAAAATATACCTAATATCAGGAGTGTTCAAGTGCGGTGATAAATTACCATCTGTAAGAGAATTTGCAACAACATTTAAGGTTAATCCTAATACTATGCAAAAGGCTTTAGCAGAACTTGAAAGTATGGATTTAATTTATACTGAGAGAACTAATGGTAAATATGTTACAAAAGATCAAAAACTAATAGATAAACTTAAAGATGAATATGCTATTACACTGGCTAAGAGTTATTTTCAAGGAATGAAAAGAATTGGTTTAGGTAAAGCAGATTCAATTAGATATTTAAAGGAGCTAGATGATTAGTATGGAATTATTAGAAGTAAAAAAAATAAATAAGTCATTTGGAGGCAAAGAAATCCTTAAAGATGTTAGCTTGACTATTTCAAGTGGAAAGATAGTTGGTTTACTAGGAAAGAATGGAGCAGGCAAGTCTACTCTTATAAAACTTGTTAATGATTTACTAACACCTACTAGCGGAGAAATACTAGTTAATGGAAACAAGGTAGGAGTCAAATCTAAAAAAGTAATATCATATTTACCTGAAAGAACCTATTTAAATAAACAGATGAAGGTATGTGAAGTACTTGATTATTTCAGTGACTTTTATGATAACTTCGATAGAGATAAGGCAGAAAGATTACTACAAGATTTGGATTTGGATATCGAACAGAAACTATCTAAAATGAGTAAAGGTATGCAAGAAAAAGTACAGCTTGTTCTTGTTATGTCGAGAAATGCTGATCTCTATATATTGGATGAACCTTTAGGTGGGGTAGATCCAGCTACTAGAGATTATATACTTGATACTATCCTTTCTAATTTTAATGAAGGAGCTAGTGTTATTATATCCACCCATTTGATATCCGATATAGAAAGAATTCTTGACGAAGTTGTATTTATTGACAAAGGTAAAATAATACTTCAAAGCGATGCTGATAAGCTTAGAAATAAAGAAAAAGCATCTATAGATGAAATCTTTAGGAGGATGTTTAAATGTTAAATAAATTACTTAAATATGATTTGAAATATATGATAAGAAATATGAGTATCTTTTACGTATTAGCATTTATCTTTGCTATTATTACAAGAATACTTTTCTCATTAGAGCAAAATACTATAATAACAACTTTTGCTTATATAAGTAACGGCTTTACGATTGCTATGATTGCCAATATTTTAATCAATGTAGCAATGAGAAGTTGGGTTAGATTTAGAGATTCTTTATATAAAGATGAAGCATATTTAACTCATACTTTACCAGTTACAAAAAATGATATATATAATTCAAAATTTATTCAATCACTAATATTTTTTGTACTTAGTTTAATTGTTGTATTAATATGTATTGTAATTGCATATTATTCTAAAGAAAGATGGTTACTTATTAAGGAGTACTTCAATTCTTTTGCTAATTTCTCAGGTATAAATCCAGTATTACTTGTTATTGGCTTAATACTAGTTTTATCATTAGAAATATTTAATTTAATACAATGTGGGTTCTTTGGACTTATATTAGGACATGAGAAAAATGATAATCAATTACTTTTCTCTGTAATATTTGCTTTTCTAGTATATATTGCATCACAAATATTTGTAGCAGGTATAAGCAGTATTGTTATGCTTATAGATGATTCTTCAAAAGTATTGTTAATTTTATCTATTATTGCATATTCATTGGTAATATTAATAATGAACATATTATGTAAAAGAGAATTAAATACTGGAGTCAATGTTGAATAATAATTTAGGAAGATGATAATCTTCCTTTTTATATGTTATACTTTTTATAGGTGATTACTTTGAATATAGAAAATGAAATATTTAAAAAAGCAAATATAGATTTTAAAAAGATAGAAAAATATGGATTTAAAAAAGAGAAAGATAAATATATTTTAGAAAAAGAGTTCATTAATAATGATTTTAAAACAGTTATAACTATTGATAACGATGGAAATATAAGTGGAAAAGTAATCGACCTTCAAGTTGATGAAGAATACTTAGCACTTAGAACAGAAACATCTGGTGAATTTGCAAATAAAGTAAAAGAGGCCTATAGAGATATACTTATAGATATAAGAGATAATTGTTTTGAAAGTAAGTATTATATTTATGATCAAACTAATAGACTTAATAAATATATAAAAGACAAATATAATGATGAGCCAGAATTTTTATGGGAAAAGACGCCTGGTTGTGGGGTTTATAGAAATAAGAGCAATAATAAATGGTACGCTATTGTAATGAATATAGATATATCTAAAATAGATAATTCTTCCGGTGAAGTAGAAATAATAAACATCAAATTGGATGAGAATAAGATAAAGGAACTATTAAATCGAGATGGCTTCTATAAAGCTTATCACATGAATAAAACGGGATGGATTACTATACTACTTAACGATACGATAGAAGATAAAGAAATATTTTCATTGATAGATGAATCATATAACATAATTGATGAACCTGAAGAATGGATTGTACCTGCTAATCCCAAGTATTATGATGTGGTTAAAGCTTTTGATGAAAACGATGAAATTCTTTGGAAACAATCTAGTAAAGTTATGGTTAATGATATAGTTTATCTATATGTAGCAAGTCCTTATTCTAAAATAATGTATAAATGTAAAGCCATAGAAGTAGATATACCATATGATTATAAAGATAATAATCTATCTATTAAACATGTGATGAAGATTAAACTATTGAAAAAAATGGATAAAAATAATTATACTTTTGAATATTTAAATAGCTTAGGGATTAAATCAATAAGGGGACCTATAAAGATTAGTAAAAAGATAAGTAATAATTTAGAATAAATAATACTTAGGGAGAAAGATATGCTTAAGAAGATAATAATTGGAATAATAATAGTAATTCTAGTAGTAATAGTAGCTGTTGTACGTATAGATTTACCATATACTAATGAAAAATATGTAGATGATAGCGATTATCTATATGACTTAGCTATCAATCATTTATTAGAGGAGGAAGCTAAAGAAGATAATCCTGATCATACTAAAGATGGATATCATTTCTTTGCTACATATGAGGGACTTGGAATAACTGAAAAAGACGATAAAAAATATGTTTATGCCTGGATTTATGCTGGAAGTTATTATTTAGAAAATTCAAAACCTAAAGAGTTATCTAGTTATTCAATATTTCATAGATTTACTTTTGAAAATGGTAAGATAATTAAAGTGGAAATACCTAAGGATGGAAGTTATTATAGTGATTCAGTAAAATCCATGTGTCCAGATAAAAAGATGGAGAATAAGGTATTAAATAACAATTTTAAACTAAGTTTAAAAAATCAAGTAATCGAGTATTACAATGATAATAAATATTCATTTAAAGCAAAGATAATCGAAAGCAATAATGGAAATCTTTTAGTTGAAGTATTAGAGGATAATAATCTATTTAAAACTGGCAGTAAAGTATCTGTTAATGTAACTAACTACGAAGTATTAAATCTCCAATATGAACAGGGAATGCTTATAGATATATCTTTTGATGGACAGATAGAAGAGAGTTATCCTCCTAGGATACATTCCTCATCGATAGGAATTATACTAGGCAATTAGACAAGTAAAATAAATAGCCTTTACATTCAAACTAAAAATATATATAAGAGTATGAAATAAGTTCAAGCAATTCTTGAACTTATTTATTATTAAATGAATATAAAAGAATAAAATTTTAATGCTATAATAAATTTAGGTGATATATATGAATAACTTAGAAGAATTAATTTATACTTATAAACATAGAAAAATAGTTATGTTTTTAGCAAAAATGTATTTCGATAACAATGAATTAATTGAGCAATTAAAGAAGCATGATATTGATAAAATGTATTTGCTATTGTTTTATGAGAAGAAAAAGATAAATGCCTTTCACAGGAGTATTTCTTCGCATCATGATAATGATATTCCTAAAACAGAACTAGATTATATTGAAATGGTACTTGATTGGGAATCTGCTAGATATACCAAAGATGATAAACCACTTAATGCATATGATACGATGAAACAATTTTATCCACATTTAGAAAATAATATAATGCCAATATTGGAAAGAATGAACATTGCTTATTCAACTACTGAGAAAAATGAGAAAGTAGCAGAATATGCTAAATCGCTTGGTAATCCAACTATCAATGATATAAAAGAAGAATTAGTTAACTATATAGAGAATACTCCTTCAAAAAACAATATAAAAGTTAAGGTAAAAAAAGATGGCAACAACAAAAGATTATAAAGAATTTATATTAGAACAATTATGTTTATTAAATGGTATTATATGTAAACCTATGATGGGTGAATATTTATTGTATTATAATGGCTTATTATTTGGTGGTATCTATGATGATAGATTACTTGTTAAAATAGTTGATGGTAATAAAAAGTATAATTTGGAAGAAGCTATACCATATACTAATGCAAAACCAATGTATTTAGTTGATTCTGTTGATGATAGAGAATTATTAAGAGATATAGTAATAGATACATGTAAAGATTTGAAAGGAAAAAAATAATATGAAATCGATATGCGGAGCAAATTGCGATGAATGTGAAATGTTAAAAAGTAAAAAATGTGAGGGATGTACCAAAAGTAAAGGATGCCCTTTTGGTAAAAAATGTTTTATAGCAAACTATATAGAACTTGGTGGAAAAGAACAATATGAAGTATTAAAGAAAAATTTAACAGAGGAGATTAACTCTATAACTATAGAAGGAATGCCCAATATAGAAGAATTATATCCTTTGAATGGAGCTTTTGTTAATTTGGAATATCAATTACCAAATGGTAAAAAGACTAAATTTTTAGATGAAAATGATATCTATTTAGGTACTCAAGTTGAATGCATATTTAATGATGATGAAATGAAAAGATGTTTTGGAGTTATAGCTAATATGAATTTTATTATGATTTGTGAATATGGAGAAAATGGAAGTAATCCTGAATTGCTGATATATAAGAAAAGATAATGGAGTATATATGTATAATTTTGATTTCTTAAAAGGTGAAGAATTAATAGAAGTATTTGAGAATATTTGGGTAGCAGATGGTGATAATGAAAAGAATACAACAGTTGCCCTTACAAATAAAAGGCTATTATTTCTTGACTATGATAAAACCGATCCAAGAGAGACTTTAAGAGTAGGAAGAGGAGCAGATTATTTAAGATTAAAAGAAGTGTACTACTCAATTAATTTAAATCAGATTAAAAAAATATCAAAAAAAGATGACTATTATCTAATAGATACTGATGAAAATAATATATCTATAGATAATGATTCATTATTTGAATTGTTAAAGAAAGAGATAAAAAAATAATCTATTCTTTAATTTTATAAGCATTTATTATATAATTATCTTATATTAGGAGGGGTTATGACTAATAGTGATGATAAAAAAGAATTGAAAGAGAAAAAAGAAAAGAAAAGAAGAATTAGAAAAAATAAAGAGCCTAAAGAAGCAGCAGACCAAGCAAGATCTAAGAATACCATTTTTGTATTAGAAACATTAGCTATAACAGTTTTAAGTATCTGTATGATTGCTTTACTTCTTAATAAAACTTTTTTTAGAGAAGAATATGAAACTAATGATTTTAAGATAAAAATACCAATGCTATATTATTTTGTAAGTGATAAAGATGGAATAATAGAGTTTAAAACACTTAGAAAAAGTGATTATGATCGAGAATACTTTGATGATTACCTAAATGATTTGGATAGATATACTTGCAAGGGTAAAAGTTTCTATTATGATTCTAAGAATAAACTAGCTATATATAATATAAAAGTAGAGAAGAAAATAGCTATCAAAACCATTAAAATTAACTATGAAATACTGGATATAAATAAGATTTGTTACTGATATAAGGAGGCTAAAATTTGACTTTTTGCCTTTTTTTTGGTACAATAAACAACCATCACATGTAATTAGAGAGGTGTATATTATGTTTTATGATGAAACTAAAACTATAAATGCTTGTGATGAAACGCCTGCCCTGGTATTTGAAATAATTAAAGAAGATTTAATAGATTTACTAGATAAAATATTATCTAGAAAAAGTTTTGACTTCAATGTTACCGATGAAAAAGGTGACAATGTAATGATGAAATTACTTAAAAAAGGCAAATATGAAGTAGTTTTAAAGCATATGAGCGATAAAAGATGGGATGTAAATCATCAGAATAATAATGGTAATACATTTGCTCATATATTGGTATCTCTTGATTATTCTAAAGTAATGGAGATAATAAAGAAACTTATGAAGAATGATAAGTTTACCCCAAATATTAGAAATAATGAAGGAGAAACAATACTTGATAAAGCAATTCAAAGCGCTCATATATTTACTACAACAAAGATACTTGAGGATGAGAGATTCAATAGCGTTGGAGTATTTTCATTTAAAAAGTTATATGATACATTTATTAAATCTAATAATTATGGAAAATATACTAAATTGAACAACTTAGAAATGATTGTAGACAACTTAGATAAGAAAGATATAGCACCACAGGTAAAGGAAATTATAGTTAACATTAAGAATAATTTTGGGATTATCAAAGAAGAAGTTCTAACTAATAAAATGGATAGTATAGATTATATTATTAATACTAGCATAACAGCATAGAAGAAATTTCTTCTTTTTCTTTTTTTATTGTGGTAAAATTAAGCGTAGAAAGAGGGATGGATATGTTACTTCCTGATTATAAAGAAGCTAAAAAAAGAACTAAAGGCAATACTGAAAAAGAATTTTATAGTATTAGTTCGGATTTAAAAAAAATAGGTAAAAATAAAAAGTATTATGTTAAGACATATGGCTGTCAAATGAATGAGCACGATAGTGAGAACATCGAAGCTATGCTTGAAGAAATGGGGTTTAATAAAGCTACCGATTATGAAGAAGCAGATGTAATTATTCTAAATACTTGCAGTATTAGAGAAAATGCCCATAATAAAGCTTTCGGTATGCTAGGAAGATTAAAACATCTAAAAGAGGTTCATAAAGATGTAGTAATCGGTATATGTGGATGTATGGCTCAAGAAGAAAAAGTAGTTAATGAAATAATAACAAAATATAAATATGTTAATTTTGTTTTTGGTACGCATAATATTCATAGATTACCTTATGTACTAAATGAAGCTATTAAGAATAATAAACAAGAAATAGAGGTATTTAGTAAGGAAGGTAATATCGTCGAAGGAATGCCTGTTAAAAGAGTAAGTAAATTTAAAGCTTACGTTAATATCATGTATGGATGCGATAAATTTTGTACTTACTGCATAGTTCCTTTTACTAGAGGAATGCAAAGAAGTAGAGATAAAGACGATATACTAAGAGAAATAGGAATTCTTGTTAAAGATGGATATCAAGAAGTAACTCTACTTGGTCAAAATGTAAATGCTTATGGTAAGGATTTAGATAATGATTATGATATGTCAAACCTACTAGAAGATGTAGCTAAAACAGGTATACCTAGAGTAAGATTTATGACCAGCCATCCATGGGATTTTACCGATAAAATGATCGAAATTATTAAAAAATACGATAATATTATGCCTAGTATTCATTTACCTGTACAAAGTGGTTCCAGTAGAATACTAAAACTAATGGGAAGAAAATATACCAAAGAAGAATATATAGAGTTATTTAATAAATTAAGAGAAATACCTAATGTTGCTATTTCTACAGATATTATCGTAGGGTTCCCTAATGAAACAAGAGAAGATTTTGAAGAAACTTTAGAGTTATGCAAATATTGCAAATACGATAATGCATATACATTTATATTTTCTCCTAGAGAGGGAACTCCTGCTTCGAAGATGAAAGATAACGTTCCTCTAAAAGAGAAAGAAGAAAGATTGTATGAACTTAATGAACTAGTAAATACTTACTTTAAGGAAAGCAATGAAAAGTATTTAAACAAGACTATAAAAGTGCTAGTCGAGGGAGAAAGCGAAAAAGAAGGAATGTATTTTGGTTATTCGGAACAAAACAAATTAATTAATTTTTATGCTGATGAAAAAGATATTGGGAAAATAATAGATGTTAAAATTGAATCAGCCAAAACATGGAGTTTAGATGGAAAAAAAGTTGAGTAATGTCCTAGAAGATATTGATGAATTAACAAACTACATAAGAAATAGTGATAAATATAAAAGATATATTATTGTTAAGAAACAAATAGAAAATGATAATGATATCATGAAAAAAATAGATAATATAAAAAGTATTCAAAAAAAGATAGTTAAATTAAAAAGTGTTAACAAAGACTATAAGAGTGAAGAAAAACAAGTCAAAGAAATACTTTTAGAATTAGAAGAATATCCAATATATAATGAATATAATTATTTAGTTGAAGATTTAAATTATGAAATGAATTATATAAAAGAATCTATAGAAAGAGAAATAGATAAAATAGTAAACTAATTTCTCTTTTTTTATGCTAATATAAAGATGAGGTGATACCTAAATGGAAGGAAAAGCAGAATTGGAAAGTAAATTCAGCAATATGTTCATTATGCTTTTACTTGGTATTCAAACTAATGATTTAGATAACGTTAAACATTATTTGAGTGAAGACGTATATAATAAATATAGTGATATATGTGAAGAGCATAAAAATAATAAAGAAATGCAATTATATGATGAGATGAATGTTAAGAGCATCAAAATAGATTTAAAGGAAGAGAATGGCTATGATATAGCATTTGTAAATATTGTATCCAGATATATGGATTATGTAATAGATTTAAATACTGGAAAAAAGAAGAGAGGTGTGGATGATCATAGAGTAGAGATTAGTCATGACTTGGTATTTAAGAGAAAGAAAGGTGCTTCTAAAGGAGCAATTGTTAAATGCCCTGGATGCGGTGCAAATTTGGATGTTAATCATAGTGGTAAATGTGAGTATTGTGGAGAAATATATAGTGCAGAAAACTATGATTTCATACTTACTTCAATAAGTAATTTATAGTACAAGAAATATAAGTAATATGATAAAATATTTTTAGGAGGTTTTTTGTTTATGTATAAATATAGTGACATATTATTTTGTTTAAGAGAAGAATATTTAAAAAATGAAGAAATTTTAAAAAAAATGGAGAAATATATCTCTATAAAAAAAGATGATAGAGAAGTTAAGTTTTTCGTTGAATTAAATTCTAATGATGAGAATCTTGAACTTTATTATGAAGCATTAAAAAAGAAGAAGATGTTAACGGGTATTCTTAGCAAGATGGTTAGAGTAGATATGACTCGTGAATTTGGTAAGATGGCAATGAATAATAATGGAATATATCAACCTGATTCAAAGATATTCAATGTTAAGAAAGAAGATAAAGAATCATTTATGCTAGCTACTGAAGAATTATATAACAGTGATTTATTAAGAGATTTTTATAATGTAACTCTACATGATAAAGAGGAAATGATCAATATCGATAGGTTCCTTGATGTATCACCAAATGGAACTCTTGCAATAAGAAGAAATAATAATGCTTATATAACTAGCAAGTATAATTCAGTAAGGGATGAAGTATTATTTACCAATAACGATAAGAGAGTATCTTATGATGATATGTATGATATTCTTAATATGAAATTCTCAATAGATGGTTTTTCTAGAAATATGCAACGTTTAATCGAAGATAAAGATATATATGGATTGGATTGTTATGTATACGATAACGATGATGATAAAAAAGAAAAGAAGTTTGAACCTATTGTAGAAGAAAAAAGATTGGTATTAGTTAGAAAGTAAGAAGTCTTTAAAAAAGGACTTCTTTTTGTTATAATTATCTATAATAAGAGGTTACATATGAAGAGCAAAAAATTAAATTTAATAGTGTTAATTTCTATTATATTGGTTGGGATTTTATTAGCTATACCAATATTAAAAAATGCAGATTTTGGGAAAGCAACTACAGATAGCGGTTTCGATTCAAGTTGGGATTCTGGTGGTATTGATTCAGGTGGAGGAGGATTTGATTGGGATTCAGGTGGAGGCACAGGATCTTATGAAATGACACCGGGAGAAGGATTGGTTGGTTTATCTATTTTTGGATTTGTTTTTATATGTATTGTGCTAGCATGTCTATGGGGTTTTCTTTCGAGTGATGGCTCTAAAGGTAATGTGTCTTACAATAATGACAGAAAATTATTGGAAACAACTAGAGCATTATCGCCTGAAGAGATTGAACTATTAAAAAAATATGGATTTACTATGAATAGAGTACGTAATGATGCCTATCATATATACGTAGATATTCAAAAGGCTTGGTCTAAAAATCACATTGAAGAAGCTAAGGATTTATTATCGAATGAACTATTCAATACCTATAAGAGCGAAATAGAAGTGATGAAGGCTAAGCATGAAAGAAATGAGATGTCTGATTTTCAATACCTTGATAGTGCTGTATCTTCTGTTAAGGAAGAAAATAATGATACATTATCAGTAAGCGTTCTATTACGAGTAAGCTGTAAAGACTATTTAGTAGATATGAATAATTCATATGTTAAAAGAGGAGATTCAAATAGAATTAATTACTACTATTATAGATTAAGTTTCATAATACCTGGAACACATCATTATTTTGATACATGTCCAAATTGTAGTGCTCCACTTCCAAAAGAAGAAGTAAATATAAAATGTGAATATTGCGGAAGTAAAATAGTTAGAAAACTTAATAAAATGATATTGACAAGGAAAGAAATGATTGAACAAAAATAAAAAACACTAATAATAAAAAAATACATTTTTTAAATTTATGATAATAAAAAACATTAGAAAATAGCCTTGTAATTAATGGCATATTAAAAATAGCCTTAATTATTTGGCTATTTTTAATTTCGGATTTATAAAACCCTTATAAAACAAGGAGTTCAATGCATTTATGAATAAATTGTACCGGCCATGTCAAAATTGATAAAGAAGATGTAAATCGAACAAAAAATGGGAATTGATATAAAATGTTTTTATTTAGCACTTTTTAAAAAATGTGATTTACATAATAATTAAAAAAATAAAAAATGTTGTTTAAAAACATTTACTTTTTTCTGCAGTTAAACTAATATTAAGATGTAAGCAAAATAAAAGGAGAGCACATATGGAAAAAGAAGAAAGTAAAGATTTTTTTAAGGATATCGTAGTTATTAAACGTAGCGGTCAAAGAGTTAACTTCAATGATACGAAAGTAGCTATTGCAATAAAGAAAGGTTTTGATAGCGTATACGAAGACTACGACGAAAAGAATGTTAATAAAGTAAAAGAGAAGGTTCTTAATAGTATAGAAAAGAAATATCAGGATAGAAAGACTATTGGTGTTGAAGATATCCAAGATATTATCGAAGAAGAACTAAAGAAGGGTAATTATGAGGATGTATATAACTCATATAAAGACTACCGTGAAAGAAGAGCAGCATCACGTGAAGCATTTGTAGAAAAACAACAACATAAATTTGTTAAAGCAATCGAGTCACTTGGATTAAAAAGTGCTGCTGAAGAAAACTCTAAAAGAGAGAATGCTAATGTAGATGGTGATGGGCCAATGGGAACTATGCTTCATTTTGGTTCAACTGTTTCAAAGGAGTTTGCCAAAGCATATCTAATGGATAATAAGTATGCTAAAGCGCATGATGAAGGTGCAATACATATTCATGATTTGGATTTCTGGGCAATGGGAACTACAACATGTACTCAAATCGATCTAGATAAACTATTTAAAAATGGTTTTTCAACAGGTCATGGTTATTTGAGAACACCAAACTCTATAACATCATATTCAGCACTTGCTGCAATTGCAATTCAATCTAATCAAAATGAACAACATGGTGGACAAAGTATTCCCGCATTCGATTATTATATGGCACCTGGAGTATTGAAGACTTTTAAGAAAGAATTTAAACAGGAACTAGTTGAGTTATTAGATTTTGAAGGATTTGCAGAATTTGTTAATTTCGATAAAATTGTTGAAATAATCGATAGACTTCCAAGTATCGAATTCGATTTGAATCTATTTGAAGCATTTACTTCAAAAAGCAAAAAAGTAGAAGAGATATTCAAGACTAGTTATGATAATGCGATTAATAAGACCGATAGAATGACATTCCAAGCTATGGAGGCATTTATACATAATTTGAATACGATGCATTCAAGAGCAGGAGCACAGGTACCATTCTCATCAGTTAACTTTGGAACTGATACTTCTCCAGAAGGAAGAATGGTTATAAAGAATTATTTGCTAGCAACAGATGAAGGACTAGGTCATGGAGAAACTCCAATATTCCCAATATCAATTTTTAAAGTTAAAGAGGGAATCAACTATAATAAAGAAGATCCTAGTTATGATTTGTTTAGACTTGCTTGCCAAGTATCAGCAAAAAGATTATTCCCTAACTTCTCATTCTTGGATTCATCATTCAATAAGATGTTTTATGATCCTAATGATTATAAAACTGAAGTTGGTTATATGGGATGCAGAACTAGGGTACTTGCAAATGTTTGTGGACCATCTGTTACACCAGGTCGTGGTAACTTAAGTTTTACTTCAATTAATTTACCAAGAATAGGACTTAAACATGGTATTGCTTTAGGAGAAAGAGATAAGGCAGACATGAAAGGATTCTATGAAGAATTGGATGAAGTAATGGACTTAGTAAAAGGTCAATTATTGCAAAGATTTGAATGTCAATGTTCAAAATCTATGAGAAACTTTAAATTCTTATTAGGTTCACATGTATGGCTTAATAGTGAGAATCTATCACCAAATAGTAAGATTAGAACGGTTCTAAAACATGGTACTTTATCAATAGGTTTCATCGGATTAGCAGAAACCCTAAAAGCTCTTATAGGCGAACATCATGGTGAGAGTGATAAAGCTCAAAAATTAGGACTTGAAATAATTAAACATATGAGAGAAAGATGCGATGAATATACAAAGGAATATAACCTTAACTTCACGTGTTTAGCAACACCAGCTGAAGGATTGTCTGGAAGATTTGTTGGTATAGATAGATCAATCTATGGAAAGATTAAAGGAATAACAGATAGAGAATATTATACTAATTCATTCCATGTCCCTGTATATTATAAGACTAGCGTAAAACATAAAATGGAAATCGAAGGACCATATCATAAATTAACAAATGCTGGACACATTTCTTATGTAGAACTTGATGGTGATACAGTTAACAATGTTGATGCATTCGAGACAGTTGTTAGAATAATGCATGATAGTGATATTGGATATGGTGCAATCAACCATCCAGTAGATAGAGATCCTGTATGTGGATTTGTAGGAGTAATTAAAGATGTATGCCCTAAGTGTGGAAGACATGAAGGAGAAGGCGTACCAATGGAAAAACTTAGCAGCGATGATTACTGCTGCTATAAATAAATAGAAGGAAAAGAGGTAATAAAAATGGAAGAAAAAATGAAAAAGACTAAAGTTGTTGGAGATGGAGTACAATTCGAAAGAATCAGAAGAATAACTGGATACTTAGTAGGTACTCTAGACAGATTCAATAACGCAAAAAAGGCTGAAGTATCTGATAGAGTAACTCATGCAACAAAATAATGATGAAATAAGATTAGCAGCAGATTTACAAAGTGATAGCATCGTAGATGGCCCTGGACTAAGAGCAGTTATATGGACACAAGGTTGTTCACATAATTGTAAAGGATGCCAAAATCCACAAACATGGGATTTTAATGGAGGAGGACTAGTCCCAATTGATATGGTACTAGAAGCAATAGATGAATTAGAATACCAAGATGGAATTACTTTTAGTGGAGGAGATCCGATGTATCAACCCGAAGCTTGTACTAAAATAGCTAAATATTGTAAAGATAAAGGTTATAATATATGGGTATATACAGGATTTACTTACGAAGAAATAATTAAAATGTCTAAGAAAAAGAAAATCTATAATGAATTTCTAAAATATATAGATGTTTTGGTAGATGGAAAATTCATATTAAAACAAAAAAATCTAAATTTATTATTTAGAGGTTCTAGTAATCAAAGATTGATCGATATTCCAAAAACATTAAAAAATAATGAGATAGTTTTATTTGATGAATCTAAATATTTAGATAATAAAAAAGTTAAAAGAAATAAAACATACATTTAAAAAGAGTTTCTAATGAAACTCTTTTTTTATTTAAACTTTCTATATAGTCCAACTGCTTTACCTAATATTGTAACATCATCCAATATTATAGGATCCATTGTATCATTCTCAGGTTGTAATCTGATATGTCCTTTTTCTTTATAAAAAGATTTAAGTGTAACTTCGTTTTCACTTGTCATAGCGGCAACTATATCTCCATTGTTAGCAGTATTTATTCTTTTTATTATAACGATATCTCCATCGTTAATACCTTTATTAATCATTGATGTACCTTGAACATTCAAGGCAAAAACTTCACTTTTCTTTGGAATTATTTCAGTTGGTATAGTTAAGAACTCACTTGGCTTTTCAATAGCCTCGATTGGGCTACCAGCAGTAATAGTTCCAATAAGTGGAATAGATGCTACATTTTCTTTCTTTTCAATATATTCATTAGGTACTAGTATTTCTAAACATCTATTTTTAGATTTTCCCTTTTTAATATATCCTTTTTTTTCTAATCTATTAAGATGAAAATGAGTAGTAGCTGGACTGCTAAGATTAAGTATTGCTCCTATTTCTCTTACAGTAGGAGGATACCCATTTTTTGCAATATATTTTTTAATTGTATCAAGTATCTCTTTTTGTCTATCTGTTAATTCTTCCATAGTCTTCCTCCTTCATTTGGCTATATATTAACACAAACTATTGCTCGTGTCAAACACTTGTTTAATTTTTTTTGAATATTTTTCCTATAATATTTGACAAATAACTATGACTATGTTATTTTAATATCTCACACAAATATTAGTTAGGAGGTTTTGAATATGGAAAATGCAACATTATCGTATTATGTAAATGACAGTAATTATCGTGTTTTTTCGGATATGTTATTTAATATTGATAAATATACTTCTAGTTTGAAAAATGAGAAAGAACTATTTGAAACTATATCACACGATAATGCGTTTAGAGTATTTTTACAAGAAAATAAAGCAAAAGGTAGCTTTAAAATAAAATATATTGATAATAAGAATAAATCTCATTTGATTCCAGTTCTATATAATGAACGTCCAGTAGAAATAGATGATTATTACAGAGATGGCATCATAAGCGAATCCGAATATTCTAGAAGAAGTTTACTTAATAGTAAAGAACAATTATATTCTAAACTATTCCTTTTGAATAATGCAGTAGATATGGCTAAGAAATATAGTATATTAATAAGTGAAAATGAAGCTAATATACTAAAAAGACATGGAATACTAACATTTAATGTAAGCGGTTCAAAAGCGGTATCTATTGAAGATTTAATTAGATATAGATCATCGCATTCAAAATTAAAGGATGTTAGAGATATCTATGTCAATGCATTAGATTTGTGGAAAGCCAAAATGGATTCCTTACCATATGACGAAATATATTATCTATCAAGAGAATATAGAGTAATAAATAATTATTATAATAGAATTAGACAAAACGGATTATCAGTATCCAATTTGAATATAAATAAGCACAAACTTAATTCACTTAAGCATCATATTAGTTTAAGTACTGTATCACCATTTATGGAAGGAAATAATAGGAATAAGAAAAATAAAATCATGAATAAATATGGTTATAATAATTAAAAAAGTGCATAAAAAAAGTACTATCTGATAGTAATAGTACTTTTTTTATTTTGTAAGATTTATACTTTCTCTCCGTATTGATTGCCTTCATCAACACTTGGCAAACAATAGAATATGATTAAAATGATAGACCCGATACCACAACAAACTGTTAATAAACCAAGTAAAATGAACCATCCTGATTTATTAATATCATGTAGTCTTCTGATTTCGATAGCTAACACTGGAACTAAATGTACAAGTGAAAAAATACTAGTAATAATAGAAACTATTATAGAAAATACACCTAATCTTACTTCACCATCTGTGGCAATAGCAACGCCACCATCTAAAACACCAGCTATTCCACCAAGAATAGTTGATAATAATAGACTCATTATTAAATATGCACCAAATGCTAGCCAAAAATCTCTTCTACTAGTTCTTCCATCGAACTTAGCATAATTGGTCATCATTTTTTTATAAGCTTCAATCATAAATCTCTTCTCCCTTCTTGAAAATAGAATAACATAAAATATAATAATTATCAATAATTGATAATATGGATAAATAAAGTAATATTATGTCAATAATCTTTTATTATTTTTCATAAAGATGTATTCTAATTATAGAGGTAATTTATGAAATATTTAGAAGAATATTTACATTATTTGAAATATGAAAAAAACTATTCAGATAATACGGTTGATAGTTATGAAAGAGATATACTTGAATATATCGATTTTTGTGAACAAAATAATTTGGATATAATAAAGGCTAAATATAATGATATATCTTCTTATTTGAGAACTATAGGTAGTAAAGAAAAAGCCACTACTTTAGCAAGAAAAATAAGTTCCTTAAGAGGCTTCTATTCATTCTTAATAAGTCTTAACTATTTAGATAACAATCCTTGTAGTTTAGTTAAAACTCCTAGAAAAGAAAAAAAATTACCTAGATTTTTCTATTACAATGAACTAGAAGAAATGTTTAATGTACCAGATATGAGTACACCTTTAGGTCAAAGAGACAGATTATTATTGGAAGTTTTATATGCTTCTGGAGTCCGTGTATCAGAGCTTGTGAATATCAAATTAAGCGATATCGATGGTATGGATATTAAAGTATTTGGTAAGGGTTCAAAAGAAAGAATTGCCCATATTGGAGAATATGCTAAAGAGGTATTGGATATCTATTTAAAAGATGGCTATATTAAATTGAATAAGAAAAAAAGTGAATATCTATTTTTAAACAATAATGGTGGAAATCTATCCGTACGAGGAGTAAGATTTTTACTTGATAATATTATTGAAAAGACAACTATAAATAAGAAAATTAGTCCTCATATGTTGAGGCATTCTTTTGCAACTCATTTGTTGAATGAAGGATGCGATATTTTATCGGTACAAGAATTACTTGGACATGAAAGTTTATCAGCAACAGCTATATATACTCATGTTACGACCGATAGACTTAAGGAAGTATATTTCAAATCTCATCCAAGAGCTAAAATGAAATAGGAGGGTTTATGGCAAAATTATATTTTAGATATGGGGCAATGAATTGTGGAAAAAGTACGCTTCTTTTACAAACTGCTCATAATTATGAAGAAAGAGATATGAAAGTATTATTAATGAAACCTGAAATAGATACCAAAGGGAGCAATATGATAGTTTCAAGAATAGGTGCTGAAAGGGAAGTTGATGTACTTTTATCTTCGGAAGATAATCCATTTAAGATAGTCCTAGATAAACATCCAGATATCGATTGTGTACTTGTCGATGAAGCTCAATTTCTAACAAAAAAACAGGTAGATTATCTAATGGAAATCGTTTTATCTTTAGATATTCCAGTAATTTGCTATGGATTAAGAACAGATTTTTTAACACAGGGATTTGAAGGAGCTTCAAGACTTTTAGAAATAGCACATTCGATAGAAGAAATGAAAACAATATGCAGATGTGGAAAAAAGGCAATATTTAATGCAAGATTTGTAAATGGTGAATTTGCAACGACAGGAAGCAAAGTAGCAATAGATGGAGAAGACGAAGTATCATACGAATCCATGTGTGGAAAATGCTATAAATTGCAGAAAAATAAGTCTAGGAAAACCTAGGCTTTTTATGATATTATAAAGATAATAGGAAGTGTTTGGTATGTTCATAAAAGAAAGTGAAGAACGTAAAGTAAATAGTAGTGAACTTACACATTATGAGAAGACTCTTAATGATATTGAAAAAGAGGAAAACAAAATAGTAAGTGAGTTCGACTCTAATATAAAAAGAATACTAGGAAATACTTTATATTCTTATCTACAAAATAAGAACATGATCAAACCTTCTTTTTTACTTAATTTCCATTTTAGTGATATTCCTAATGAAGATGCATTCATTAATAACGATGGAAAAGAAATAGGAGTAAGAGAATATTTTAAAGAAAGAGTTTCCCACTTTTTTGTGGAAAAAACAAAAGAATTAAGAAAAGAAATAGATGGAAAAGAATTAAATGATTCAATAATATCAAAATATGTCCCAGAAAGTTTTGCTCTTGCATCAATGGGATTATTAACCTTTCATAGAAAAAAAGGAATGAAGGTTAGAGATGTTCAAAAACTAGCTGGATTATCAATGTGTTATGGTGATATTGCCGAGTTAGGAACAGGTGAAGGTAAAACTATAGCTGCTGTTCTTCCTGCCTTTTTTCATGCTTTAAGAGGAAAGGGAGTACATGTTATAACAGCCAATAGTTATTTATCCAAAAGAGACTTTGTTGAATTATCTCCAATATATGAAGGATTAGGTTTAACTTGTGGATACGTTAAAACTAATGAAGAAGAAAAAAATAGAACAGAACTGATAAAATCAAAAAAAGAAGCATATAATTGCGATATAACATATAGTCCTAAAGATGAAGTCGCATTCGATTATTTAAGAGATTCAACATCAAAAAAATTAGAAGATGTTGTCACAAGAAAAGATAAAGTAGGATTTGCAATAATAGATGAAGTAGATGATATTCTTGTCGATAGTGCAAATAGTCCATATGTAATTGCTGGTTACCCAAGAATATTTAATGATAATATGACCCTTCTAAATTTAGCTAATGCAATGAGTATACAAATAAATGAATTATTAAGAGAATTAAAAAGAAGAGGGATAAACGTCGATGATAAAACCCAATTATCATACGATGAAGCACTAACGATAGCTGATTTATTTTCAAAAGATCTTGAAATAGATAACCATGATCATTTACTGACAGCTCAATTATTTTATTCAAATTTGGAAAGAAGTTCAATACCAACAAATGGATTCGATAGGAAAATATTTGAAAAATATAAAAATGAATTAGCATTTAATAATGGGATAATGAGAGTATACGATGCTAGATTATATGGATTATTAATTGGAGAAGAACAAAATTTAGAAAGTTCTAGCTATTTTGGAAAATTTAGATATGATCCACAGGATATACAAATATTAAGAAAATATGCAAAGCTAGTAGTATGTCCAACTAGTAATGCATTTTATATAAATAATAGAACCTTTGAAGATTATTTAAAAAGACAATTTTTAGGAACTACTAATAATGTAAAAATAATCAATAAAGAAAAAAATAACATAATAAGATATTTATCTAAAGAAGATTACACATTATCGAATAAAGGAATAGTTAACCTTACTACAACTGGGTTAAATAAGATAATAAGCAATAGTCAGTTAATAAAATTATTTCCTTTAACAGTTTCTGAGTATAAAAAATTAATTAACAATAACAATGAATATGGTAGCTATTATTATCATATATTAGCTCAAACAATAATAGCTAATGAAATGCTAAAATTAAATGAAGATTATACGATTAGTGGTGGAAAAATAGTACTATTAAAAAATGCTAGAGAACAACCTGGTTCAAGTTATAGTAATGGATTACATCAAGCTATCGAGGTAAAGGAACTTCTTAATAATAGAATTAAAATTACCAATGAAAACCCATCTTTAGCTAGCGTTACTCAAAAAGATTATTATGGACGTTATGAATTATTTAGTGGAATGACTGGAACAAGTGCTAAAAAAATATTTAGTAGTAGGTATGGAAAAACAACATTAAGTATTCCTAGAGATTCATATTATTCATATCATAGTAAAAGATTAAGAAAGTTAAAAAGAAATAGTAATATAGAACCTATTGGTATAGAAAAAAGAAGAACTATTTTCGCTAAAAATAATCATGATAAATTTTCTTTAATATTGAACTCTATTAAGGAAAGTGAAAGTATTGAACCAAATGCACCAGTACTTATAGTTGTTAGTGATCCAAACGAACTTGCTAACTTGGAGAAGTATTTAAAAACTAACGGAATAACTCCTAATGTTATTGAAACATCAAGAATTGATTCAGAGGAAAAGAAAGAGAAAGAGTCAATATTAGTAGCTCGTGCTGGAAAAAGTGGAACTGTTACAATTGCAACTATAATGGCTGGACGTGGAACGGACATTAAACTAGGTGGAGATAGAGATGTTTTAATCGAATATGCTACAAATAAAGCTATGAGAGAGAAAAAAATCGATGAACATCTAAGAGATGAAATAAGAATATTATGTGAAGAAAGTTTGATTAAACAAGAACTTATACCAACAAAAGAAGCAGAAGAAAAAGAAAGAAAAGAACTTGAAAGAGTTGGATTGAAGGTAATTGCCTCAGGATTCTTTGATTCTGAAAGAATAGATAGGCAACTTGAAGGAAGAACTGGAAGAAACGGAATAAGTGGTATAGTAGAAAGATTTAGTTCACCAGAAGACTTATTACATTTAGGATTAGAAAGAGTTCATGATGAACCACTAATGAAATTATTCAATCGAACACCTATATATGGTGATGGTAGCTTAAAACTATCAACTAAAGATTATGATAGATTAAGAGATGCAATAACAAATTTACAAAAGGCTAATGATACAAGCATTTCCGAATCGATAGAGTTTACACAAGATATAAGTGCTATTGCAACTAATGAAATGGAAAAAGTTAGAGATAGGCGAAGACAAATTCTAGAATATACTAAAGATGAAGAAACATTAATTAAAAATGAAAAAATAATAAATGATGAAATAAAAAATATGCTTACGATGACAATTGATAATTTATTAGTAAGTTATATGAGAAATAAAAAATTTGAAAGTAGAGCAGACATAATAATATCTGGTAGTGGAAAAGAACAAGCTGACATAGACTATGAAGGACTAAGATTGGCACTAATAGAACAACTAGGATTAAGAATAGACATTAATAGTTTTAAAAATAGTGATACATCAATTTTAGAATTTAGAAATGCATTGTTAGAACATATGAAAAATACTCATGATATATTACTTAAGACTAATAAAAAAGAACAATTAGAAAGAGATGTATATGCACTACTTCATAAAGATGACTATAATATTTCAAGTATTAATACACAAATTGATTATATACGTAAACAAAAATCATTAGATTATATAACAGGAAATGAACAAGCAAGCAATAAAGCAATTATTTCCATGAATGAAACATTAAATGATTTAAAATATTCATCTTGTAAAGCGGGAACAAGAATTTTATTTGGAACTATACTTCCTAAAAACGAAAGGAAAGAATTGAAAAATCATAGAGAAAAATTATTTGGCATTCATATTATCAATAATGAACCTATTGAAGCACAATTTAGAGAAGATGATTCAAAGAGAATTGGATTATTTAGAAGTATTGCCAATAAAGTAATAGAAAATAATATTTCAGATAGAGATTATATAGAAGAAAAAATAATAAAGAAAATAACAAAAGGGAAGAATGTTGATATACCTTCTCTTTATAGTAATCTTAGAATAAGACCAATGGCATTAATAGCATCTATTGATGGACAATTCCATTTAATTAGAACAAATCCAACAAGCATAGACTTATTAGATAGTAAAAAACTAATCTAATAAGTTTTTCTTTTTCTTGTTTTGATACGTAATTAATTGTATAATATATCTCGTGAAGAAAGGATGATTTTATAAATGAAATATGTTTATACCTTCAAAGAAGGAAATGCAGACATGAGAAACCTTTTAGGTGGTAAAGGTGCTAACTTAGCAGAGATGACTAATATTGGTTTACCTGTACCTCAAGGTTTCACAATTACAACTGAAGCATGTACTAAGTATTATGAAGATGGAAGAGAAATCAATGAAGAAATTCAAAAACAAATCAATGAGTACATTGCTAAGATGGAAAAAGAAACAGGAAAGAAATTTGGAGATAAAGAAAACCCATTACTAGTTTCAGTAAGAAGTGGTGCTAGAGCTTCAATGCCAGGAATGATGGATACAATCCTTAACCTTGGATTAAATGAAGAAGTAGTAGAAGTTCTTGCTAAGAAGAGTAATAACCCTAGATGGGCTTGGGATTGTTATAGAAGATTTATTCAAATGTATTCTGACGTTGTTATGGAAGTTGGAAAGAAATACTTTGAAGAATTAATCGATGAAATGAAAGAAAAGAAGAATGTTAAACAAGATGTAGAATTAACAGCAGAAGATTTAAAAGAACTAGCAGGCCAATTTAAAAATGAATATAAAAACAAAATAGGTAAAGATTTCCCAAGTGATCCAAAAGAACAATTAATGGGAGCAATCAAAGCCGTATTTAGATCATGGGATAACCCAAGAGCAAATGTTTATAGAAGAGATAATGATATTCCTTATTCATGGGGAACTGCTGTAAATGTTCAATCTATGGCTTTTGGTAACATGGGTGATGACTGTGGAACTGGTGTTGCATTTACAAGAGATCCAGCTACTGGAGAAA
>JAEEGL010762772.1_pt1 | contig 23100 bp, 23 predicted proteins | sample 9134231 | NCBI WGS metagenome assembly JAEEGL01 (sample SAMN16246548, study PRJNA631951) | gut metagenome | biome: gut microbiome; feature: rumen; material: fiber-attached | host: Bos | place: Iran: Karaj | collected 2018-10
CATCATGCATGGCCGTAACGGAATGCTCCACCGCGATCGCCGCCTCCGGAACTACCGAGAGATATTTGATAAAACCGGCCGCTTCCTTAACAAACGAAGGGCTGAACCGCTCAAGCAGCTCATCTTCCTTCTCCCGTGCGATTATCGAAGTACCTTCAAGGCCTATCCACTTGGTCACGATGATATCGTCTCCGGGCTTTGCTCCGCCCGTGGTCACGTATCTGTCCTTTTTGACTTTGCCTATGCCGGTAACGGTGATGACCGGCTGGTTCACCACACGCGTAACCTCGGTATGTCCGCCTATCGCCTGTATATCAAGCTCTCTGCAGGCTTCCTCTACCTGCTTCATTATTACCTTAAGATCTTCCTCCTCGGTCCCCTCGGGAAGCAGGACGGAGAGCATAACGCCTATGACCGTGGCTCCTGCAGATGCGATATCGTTTGCAGGCACATGGACCGCGAGCGATCCGGTCTCGTGTGAAGTACCCGTGATGGGATCGGTACTCATCACATATACTTCATCCTCCTCAAGTTCTATGACCGCACAGTCCTCGCCGACCGCAGCACCCTGCAGTATCTCGGGGCGTTTCGTCTTTATCTGGTTTATTATCGAACGTTTAAGTACCGACTCGGGTACCTTACCTGTTTTCATTTGTCACTCCGTCAAGCCTGATCAGTCACCGCCGCCGTTATCTCCGCCGCCTTCTTCATGCTGTTCCTGCGGGGGTTCGGGCGCCGGCGCGGGTGCCTCACCCTCTGCGGGAGGCGTATTGATAAGCATCATCGGATCGATTATCCCGGCGCTTATCTGTGCCGCTGCGGCCTTGCACGCTTCAATGCTGCCTGTTGCAATGGCATTGTTGAGCACCTGCCTTACCTGCGGATTATCGGTAGCCGTACCTACGGAAGCGGTCCTCGGAACGGCCTGGTATTTACTCTTATTGAGCTGCACGCGTTCGGTCTCAACGCCGTCAACCTTGACTATCTTCCAATACTCGCCGCGGAAACCGGTATGTGCCGACTGCACCGATATCTTTCCTGCGGGAAGCTCGGAATCGGCTACTACCTTCTCGCCTTCCGGCTCCGTACGCTCAAGCTCGACACTCTCAAACGCGAGCGTCCTGTTTGCCGGACGCGTCTCAACTCCGTATATATTGAACACTACTTCCTTCTCGTCGGTAGTATAACCTTCTATATAAATGGGGTCCGCAAGGCTGTTGGTAAACTTGAAATCCTTGGACGTACCCGATATCGCCGCATCGGCAGACATATCCACATAGCTTACTATCATCGAATGGTTAAACCGCTCATCAACCTGCAGTTCCGCCCTAATAACGGCATTATACAGGGTCGAGCTTACCTGGCATATGCCGCCTCCGAGGCTCTCGACAACAAGTCCGTTAAGATATGAACCCGCCAGGAAATAGCCGTTATCTTCGGTGAAGGGACTTACGGTCTCATACACCGACAGCTGATCGCCCGGATACAGGACCGTACCGTTTATGAGCTTGGTACCGTTGCGGACATTACCCGAACGTTCCTTGCCCGAAGAAGAGAAGCTTGTCTTAAATGAGCCGAGCAGATCATGGATCTTCATGAGATCCTCCGCCTTACCTCGCGGCTGTATCATTCCCGATACAAGTTCCACGCTGCAGTCATTCTTGTCCCAGTCAGCCATCGCCGACATTACCGCGTCAACAGACTTGTCAACATCGATACCGAAGCCTTCCTGGCCTTCGAACACCTTGAACTGGCCGTCTTCTATCGTCATCGTTGCATCCTTGGCATCGCTTCCGCTGGCATCGCTCTCAGCCTGGATCACGTTCCTGACATATGACTTGTCCGCGGTTATATCTACATCATATACCTTATGTTCTACTTCAAGATCCTTGTTTGCCTTATATCTGGCGATGACATTGCCCGCCTTGCCGAGCCCTATGGCTTCAAGCAGCAGATCACTGTTCGACCACTTGATCCCGAGATCCGAAGCCGATACCGTCGTCTGCCTGTCATTTATTGAAGTCAGGGTTATCTGCCTGGTCCGGAGTTCGGAGACATACTCCTCGATGCTCTCCTTAGCCTCCTTATATGTCTTGCCCGACAGATCCACGCCGTCCGCGTATATTCCCTTGCCGATCGTGGCCGTCGGATCCACATGGAACGAAGCCGGAACCTCAACGTTTATCTCCGTTGTCAGGCTGTTTGCGTTCTCAAGAACCTCATCCTTTGTTACATCGACATCTTCATCCGCCGCTGTGATGTTTATGGTTATCTCGCTGTTGTCTTTCCCTGCTTCATCACCGCTGTCGGACCCGATCTCAATATCCGGTCCCTTCTTAGGTGCGGGGTCTGACTCCGCAGGAGCCGGTTCATCGAAGCTTATTACATCATTCGATTTATTGATCACTGTAGCCGCGCCTGCCGATGCAGCCATCACCGTATCGGCACCGGACATTATCATACATACCACACCCAGTGCCGCGATGCGCAGCCTGATACTTCTTCTCACTACCATCCCTCGATTCTTTAACTTACATATGATATAATACGTTAATATAAGAAGTACCCATTACTCCTTATCATCTTACTGAAGAAGATAAACAAGCGTGGGTACCACCATTGCGAGTACCAGTATTATTATGATTATGCTTGACATTATCTTTTTGGATTTCTTGCTGTAAAAGTTCATCGGGATACCTCCGGTTAACAATATACTGACCAACGCTCTTAAAGGAATATTATATATGATATCACCCATTTTTACAACAGTCGTGATAGGTTTTCTGGCCATCATGATCTACATGAAAATTACCACGAACAGGTTCAATACAGGCGATGAAAAGCGCTTAGAACAGGAACGTGCATCCAACGCGATCCGCCGCAAGAGCCTTGACGATCTCGAATACATAACCATACCCTTCGATTCACTTCCCTTTTCCGGCAAAGTCACGGATGCGGACAACGGCAGCGCCGCAGAAAATACCGCAACGGACGAAGCGCTTATAAAGGACGAGGAGGACATCCTCTCTCTTAAGGATAAGAAGATAGTCAATTTCACGGGTATATCAAACACGGACCTAAAGCTCGCCTACGGCGCACCCAACCTTCCCCTTCTTACCGAATACGACCAGAATTTCACATTTTTGGTAAAGTCACTCGATTCCTGGGGATCTCATCTTATAGGCCTTAACAGGGCACAGGATGCCAGAAAGGTCCTGGAATTCGCGGTCAACTGCCGCACGGATCTCAAGTCAAGCTATATGATGCTTGCCGATATGTATGTCGAAGGCTTTGAATTCGACAAGCTCGACCATCTCATAAGCGTTGCGGGATCATTAAATTCTCTGATGAGCGCGCCGATAGTAAGGGCTCTTAAGGAAAAAAGCGATATAAACAGGTATGTCGAGGCTAAGAAATGACACGATAAGGATTCCCTTAACGGGAAAGAGCCCGGTATATAACCGGGCTCTTGATTCATCCCACTCCTTCTCCTGTCAGATCGGAATGATAGATAAGTATCTCCTTATCAATATCATAGGTCAGCATATAGCAACCGTAATCTATCGTTATCACATTGCCTTCCGTTTTTTCTTCATAGGATTCACCGTCTTCAAAATATTCATCTATGAACAGATCATACTCCTCACGGGTTGCCTTTAATACTTCGACACAGTATGAATTGTTGCCGTCCTTTGAATCCACTGCCTGAAAGCCGGAAACAAATAAGTAGTCACCGAAACCATACCCCTCACCTGTCATATCTTTGATGAGTTTCGCGTCGGTAAGGTAATATCCTTTCTTTTTGTACTCCCCGGCAAGCTCCCGTAACGCTTCATCTTCATAATCCTCCGGCTTCGTCGAATAGAACATCGCGATCGCTTCTTCATAGTCACAGGGCGGTGTAAACGAATCGGGAGCAAACTCCATATATTTGTATCCCGCTACCGATTCCGATACGGTCCCGGCATCTTCGGCCACTGTGTTTTCCGATACCCCGTCAGCCTCCCCGGAATCCGGAACCGGCATATTCTGCGCGGCTTCATACACCATACTTTCTTCCTGACCCTTTACATCAAGATCCTTTGCGTTGATCTTCTGATACACCGGGATCGAGATCCCAATCGCCGTAACAGACAGTAATCCGATCCCCAATATTCCTTTTATAACTCCGTTCATCATTCTTTCCTCCTGGATTCTTTTATGTCGGGAAAACGTTTTCACCACAAGCGTTTCCGTCTTATCGGTCCCGCTTATATATCAGATGATAATCCCGGGATGTAAAAGAGTTGTAAAAGAAAACTATCATATTTGTAAAATTATCCGCACCGTGGTCCCCTCGCCGAATGTGCTCTCTATATCGAGCCTTCCGTTATGAAGCTTTATTATCCTGTCGCAGAGCGCGAGCCCCAGACCCGCACCGTGCTGCTTTCTGCTCCTTGATTTATCGACCATGTAAAAGGCTTCTTTCACCCGTTTCAGTTCTTCCGCGGGTATCCCCATTCCGTCATCCGTAACTTCCATAACGTATGAGATCTTCCTGATATACCCCTTTACAAGCACCTTGCCCGCCCTGGCCTTTACCGAATTCTCTATAAGGTTGATGATGACTGACTTTATCAGGTCATAATCCACATGGATATATGCATCCTCAAACGAAAACTCAGTCCGTATCATCCTGTCATCCATATTTACCCGCACGGTTTTTTCTATATCTTCAGCCATTTCCGAGGTGTTGATCTCTTCCGTCACTATATTGGACTTATCCAGGGATATTATATCCAGCAGCTTCAGCGAAAGCGCCTGAAGCCTCATGCCTTCCGACAGGATCACTTCGGCCGCCGCTATCCGGTCGCTTTCGGATAGTTTGTCCTGATATATAAGATCGCCGTAACCTATGATGCTGGTCATCGGGGTCTTCGTTTCATGCGCGAAGGCCGCGATGAAATCCTCCTTCTGCTTAGCGGACAGTTCCAGCTTGTCAATCTTATCCCTTATCGTGTCGGCCATCATATTATAAACTTCGGACAGTTCCCCGATCTCATCATTTGATGTTTTCGATATCCTTGCCGTATAATCACCGTCCGCTATCTTCTCGCTGGCATCCTTAAGCGCTTTTATCGGCTTTGTTATATGCAGCGCGAAAAGAAGGGCGAATACGGTACCGCCAAACAGGACTATCACATAGATTATCAGGAACCTGCGCCTTAACGAATTATTGTCATTGATGACACTCGTGATATCGGAAGCAGTCACAAATGTGTATTTGACATCCCTCTTGGTAAAACAGCTGTAATATGCTATATATACCCGGTCGTCCTTTATCACCTTATCGTAATTGATGATATCCTGTACCGCCATACCGGCTTCAAACCCTATGTCGGTATTACTGAACGCAACCTCATCATCCAGTGCGACTATTACCGGAAGATCGTTAGCGCCCAGCGTCATCCTCGTTATATCATTCAATAAGTCCCCGGATATTATCCTGTTCTGGGTTGCTATGATAAGATTTGTCTGAAAAGAATTAAGGAGCACGTTGTGCTGCTGCAGTCCAACCTTCTCCTCATGCTTAAGATTATTATCCAGTGTTGTCCTTATGATAAAATACGAGGATGTAAGCAGCGCAAGAACAAGAAGCGCCATCATCCCCGTATACAGTTTCATGAACAGTTTCATTCTTAATCCCTTACATCCAGCCTGTATCCGATACGAAAAACAGTCTGTATGACATTCTCATATCCGAGCTTCTGCCTTAATGATTTTATATGATTATCCAGGGTCCTTGTCTCGCCCAGATACTCTTCCTTCCATACGCTTTCATACAGCGTCTCGCGGCTTAATGCCACATTCTTATTCATGATGAGCATGTTAAGCAGTTCGAATTCCTTCGCCGTTAACATGACTTCCGCGTCTTCTTTTATCACCCTTCTCGAGGCAAAATCAACTTCCACGCCTTTGTATGAAAATGTTTCGCTTACGGGATGCGACCTCCTTAATACGGCCTCGACCCTCGCGATGAGCTCTCCCACCTGGAAAGGCTTCCCGAGATAATCGTCAGCCCCCATCTTAAGGCCTCTTATCTTGTCATCGACCCGGTTCATCGCAGATATGATGATGACCGGAGCCTTGCAGACGGTATTGATGTATTCGAGGAGTTCATATCCGTTGACCTTGGGAAGCATGATATCCAGAAGGATTATATCCCAGCCTCCCCTGTCTATTAACGCTTCGGCTTCTTCACCGTCATATGCGTTATCGCAGTTATACCCGTTTCCGACCAGGGTCTTCCTTATCATCCCCGCGATCGCATTATCATCTTCTATTATCAGAACATTCATGAGATAAACCTTTAAACTCTCAAGGCTTCCCTTATCGGGAAGCCTTTTTACAGTAATTACAGTATTCAGTAAGCCGGCACCGTCCGCAGTCGGGACGCGGCGCCTTGCAGATATCCCTTCCGAAGGCTATGAACTGGAAGTTCACGAGTATCCAGTGGTCCTTCGGTATTTCTTTCATCAGGTCATATTCGATCTTTACGGGATCGTCTTCCTTTGTAAGTCCCAGCTTATTCGATATCCGCTTGACATGGGTATCAACCACGATACTGTCGATCCCGAATATATTGCCCCGTACCACGTTTGCGGTCTTGCGGCCGACTCCGGGGAGCGAGGTAAGGCTCTCTATATCGGACGGTACCTCATCATTAAACTCCTCGTGAAGCTTACGGCAGCAGGCTATTATGTTCTTTGCCTTGTTATGATAAAATCCCGTAGACTTAATGTCCTGTTCAAGTTCATGGAGCTCTGCCTCAGCAAGGGCCCTGACGCTTGGGTACTTCACGAACAGGTCCTTTGTGACGATGTTCACCCTGGCATCAGTGCACTGCGCTGACAGGATCGTCGCGACGAGCAGCTGCCAGGCGGAATCATGCGTCAGGTAGCACTTGTGGTCAGTGCCATACTGATCGTCTAATATTTCAAGGATTTCTTTTGTACGTTTTTTCATGTTCCTTCCGGAATTGTTTTCTTATGGAAGCTGCGTGTATTTCCTTATTACTGCTGACCTGAAGCCTTACTTAATTCAATAAGTTTGTTATGCATCTCGGTCTCGATCCTTGAGAGTTCCTTCTCGGCCTCGGCACGCTTCGAACGTCCGTCTGCCTGGATCTGGACAACTTCATTCAGGGTATCGATAAGTGTCTGGTTTGTATGCGTGAGCGTCTCGATGTCGACGATGCCGCGCTCGGATTCCTTGGCTGACGCGATCGTTGCGATCTTGAGCGCTTCCGCGTTCTTCTTGAGCATCTCGTTTGTCACATCCGTCACTTCCTTCTGGGCCTTGGCCGCTTCGGTTGAATGATTGAGGCCGATAGCGATGACCATCTGACTCTTCCAGAGGGGTATGGTATTTACCAGCGTGCTCTGGATCTTCTCGGACATCATCGTGTCATTGTTCTGTATAAGACGGATCTGCGGAGCCATCTGCATCGAGATGTTCCTCGTAAGCTCCAGATCATATATCTTCTTCTCGAACCTCTCGATCATCGAAGCATAATCGGAAGCTGCCTGTGAATCCTCGGGAAGTCCCGATTCCTCAGCCTTCTTAAGAAGCTTGGGAAGCTCCTGCTGCTTGGCGATCGCAAGTTTCTCCTTACCTGCGAGGATATATAATGTGAGGTTCTTGTAGTATGTAAGGTTGGTCTCATACATCTTGTCGAGCATCGCAACGTCCTTAAGGAGCGTAACCTGATGCCCTTCCATGACTTTGACTACCTTATTTACATTGGCCTCGGCCTTGTCATACCTTGAAAGGAGAGCGTTTGCCCTCTCCTGGCCCTTCTTGAACAGGCCGAACAGCCCCTTCTTCTCATCTTCGTTATTGAAGCCCTTGAGCTCTCCGACAAGCCCCGTGAGCATCTCACCGATCTCGCCCATATCCTTGGTTCGTACGCTGTTAAGTGCTCCCTCGGAAAAGTCGGCTATCTTCTTCTGAGCGCCGGCACCGTACTGGATGACAAGCTGTGTATTGTTAAGGTCTATCTGAGAAACATAGCTGTCAACGATCTTCTGCTCCTCAGGAGTCAGCTCGTTCTTCGTCTTGATATCGGCAAGCTCCGTCCCGTAATCAACGGGGGGATGCGCCGGTGCAGGCTTCTCCGCTTCAAGCGGAGCAAAAGGTGATTCGTATAATGTTGCCTCCGGTACTGCTGCCTCGACCGCGGCCGCCGTTCCTTCCATTGCTGCTCCGTTAATGTTCTCGTCCATTCTCAAATCCTCCCTGTTTTAATTGTTAAATCTGCATTTAATAATCTATTTAAGTGCAGTTTCCTGCGTAAGTCCTTCCTGTGTAAGCATCGTTGTGAGCACCTGTGCATCCGACGTAACATCCCATACCGAATCCTGGAACAGGTTATTCAGCAGCTGCACGAACGCCTCGTTTATCGTATCGAGAGTCTTCTCGATCTCAGCCTTGGCCTTAAGTATCTCGGTACCCGGAGCGCTCACCTTGTCATATTCACTGTAAGCCTCCACAAGTTTTAACATGGTCGGAAGATAATAGTCCATGAGCTTGTGCATCCTGTCCATCTGCTCGGGATGCTCCTTGACCCTTGTAAACATCTGCTTGAGCAGGCCTTCAAGACAGTCAAGCTTCGCGCTTATCACCTCTCCCGGAATATCATCGTTGAGCTTATGCAGCTTTTCCACCGCTTCCATTCCGTCCGCGACCATTATATCAAGCTCACTCTTTTCCTCATTCGTAAGCTTTCCTTCCGCCCTGTCCTTTGCCGCCTGGGCTTCCTCTTCCTTTAACCTGCTCATCGTCTGGGAATATTCCTTATATACCTCATCCGACAGCATGAGGGTGGTTTCCTCGGAATCTATATACCCTTCCGGGAAAAATCCCTTGTTGAGCATCTTCTTTATATCCTTACGCAGCTTCTTTTCGCCAATTCCCGTAGCCGATGCTATCTGCGAAAGCTTCGCATACATCTTGGCACCGCATATCTTGGCATAACGCCGTGCGCGCTCGAGCATCTTCCTTGCCGAAACGCCCGCCCAGATCAGCCAGCCGCTTGTCACAGTCATTATAAGGAAGGTTATCACTCCCGATAAATTGGAAGGATCGTCCTTAAGCGTAGCAAGCAGGGCAAGAGTCATGATCGAACCGACGAATGCCCCGACACAGCCGAACACTATCTGAAGGACACTGGAATTATCTCCCACGGCCTTGAACTTTGTCGGAAGAAGCTTACCGTTTTCCACAATGGCATCGGGCGAACGCATCCTTCGCCTTACCTCAGCCTGCTTCCTGCGTTCCTCAAGCTGCTCCCTGCGTCTTGCAAGTGCCGCGTTCCGCTCCCTGTTGAGCTTCTCCATCCGGGCCTTTGCTCGTTCCTGCCGCTCCTTCTCAAGCTGCTTCTGACGTTCCCTTGTCGCTGCGCCCTGAGCATAATTAGTATATCTGTGCGAAGAAACGTTTACCGGATCGGAGCCCCTGTAACCGGTGCTCTTCTCAAGCTGTTCGGTAGCCTCATCGATGACCATATTGACGGAATTGGATATAGCTTCATTAAGCCTGGAAAAGTCACCCTTGCTCAGGCTTATCTTAAGAGACTCTTTGATCTCGTCGCCTATTTCATTCAGTAATTGATTATCCGCCATCTGTCCACCGATCAGTTGCTGCTGCTTTCTCCGTAATAATCACCGTAGTACTTGCCGTAGTATTTACCATAATAACGGCCGTAATATTTACCGTATTTGCCGCCCATCTCAACCTTGTTAAGGATTATGCCCAGGATCGGGCAGCCGGTCTTGCGGATCTGCTCTATAACTTTTTCCGCGAATTTCCTGCTGATAACACCCGTCTCCATAACAAGTGCTACGCCATCACAGTTCTGGGCTATTATCGCGCTGTCTATAACGCTGCCCAGAGGCGGCGTATCTATTATAACATAATCATATATGTCCCTGAACTTACTGAGTACCAGCTTGAACCTTGCCGTGCCGAGAAGCTCGGAAGGGTTGGGCGGTACGGGACCCGTGGGTATTATGTGAAGACCCCTGATGTTGGTCGAATATATCACGTCCTGTATGTCGCGGCGCCCCGCAAGGAAATGCGAAAGCCCGGAAGAAATCTTGGTGATCTGGTATCTTCCGAGTATTACCGACTTTCTCATGTCGGCATCTATAAATAACACGTGTTTTCCCGCCTCTGCCATCGATATCGCGAGGTTAAAGGATACGGATGACTTTCCTTCATTGGGAACGCAGCTCGTTATCGCGATGACCTTGACGTTGTTCCCGCAGAATTCCATATTGGACCTCAGGGATTTATAAGCCTCGTTCGTCTTGAAATCAAGCTTGTTCTTACGGTTGATGGTAATAACCTTAGTATCCATTCTTGTCTACCTCCGTTCCCGGCCTCAGTACTGCCATGTTCACGGGTGTCGTTGCCGTCTTGGTATTGTAATCCTTCTTCTTCCTGTGTTTCTTTCTCTTGCTCTTTTTCTCGTTCTCGCCCGCCTTCTCATCAACATACGGGATTGAACCGAGAACGCTTACCCTCAGATAATGCTCGATATCATCGGGATTCTTGATCGTATCATCCATTATATAGAAGAGGATTATGATCACTATCGCAAAGAAGGCTCCTCCTGCCCCGCCGATCACGGTATTCCTGAGCACCTTCGGTGACGAGGGTTCGAGTGGAAGGTCGGCCGACTCAACAACGTTTACCGCTTCCGTGTTCATGACCGCCGATATATGCTCGGAAGCCGAGTTCCTTATGGAATCCGCTATGGCCCTTGCCATCTCGGGATTTGAATCTTCAACCGTTATCGTGACTATTCGCGTATCCGTGGGAACTGTAACGCTTATCTTGCTCTTGAGTTCCTTATTGTCGATCTCAAGTCCGAGTTCCTCACGCACCTCCTCAAGAACGGGCCGGCTCGTTACAAGCTCCTGATAGTCCTTGGTAAGCTGGGTACCCGTCTGGAGATCGGAATAGGTGAGCGTCTCGTTGCTCTGCCTGTTGATGATATACATCTTGGTCGTGGATTCATACTGGGGAGTGATCACATATACACAGAGCACGTAAGTCAGAGCACCCGCCAGGGTACCGAACAGTATGATCATCCACAGCCTGCTCATCAGGACACTGATAAGCTCGACAAGATCTATTTCTATTTCTTCGGAATTAATGTTTTTGCCGGTTTCCATCTAAAACTCTCCTAAGATCAATTCAGCGGACGGTTATTGATTATATTTACCGCATTGGCATACAAAAGCTCCGCCGCATATTCATCCCCGCACTTCTTTATCAGATACTGCGCACACTCCTCCATATATGGCTTCCTGCTTCCCATGCTGTGCGCATCGGTACCTATGAAATGGATCCATTCCTCCCTAAGGAGCCGCTTAAAGAAATGCTTTATCCTCATTCCGCCCTCGCCCGTGACAGTTGCGGAATTAACCTGGATATAGGCCCCTCCGTCGATGAGTTCGCCGACAAACGACGGTTCCTTCACAAGACAGTCATACCGCTCCACATGGGCAAGCACCGGATAAAACCCGTTGTTGCACAGATTCTGCACGGCCTCCGCAAGTTCGCGTTTCCTGACCTGTGGCGAGAATTCCAGTAAAACATAATTAGAGTCCGCAAGAGTATGGACCCTTCCTTCGTCTATCCATTCAGGTACACTGGGATAATAGTATATCTCATTGCCGATAAACAGCTTAAGATCGGGATGTCGTTCATTATTAAGGGCCTTCAGTTCCTCAAATGTTTCGTCAATAACGGCCCTCTCCGTCTCAACAAACCCGCCATGATAATGGGGCGTAAGGATGATCGCCCTTATCCCCTCTTCATATGCATAGTCGAGCATTGCGATCGACATATTAAGGTCCTTGGAACCGTCATCGACTCCCGGCAGTATATGACAATGCATGTCAAGATAATACAATGCCTTATCCTCCCCTGATATCTGTATCCTGAGTTCCGGGCAAGCCCTTATAAGAGTTTACTACACAAAAGCACCTGACGCAAGATTAAGCAAGCGCCTCAGCCATCCTGTCCCACGAAAATCTGTATTCCCTCTCCGCAATGCCCCGGGTGAAGGTTTCCTGTTTATCTTCCTCGAAATATCCGTATATCGCGTCCGAAAGCGCATTATCATCAAACGGCTCGACTATGAGTCCCGTAACGTTATCATCCACCACCTCGGGCAGCCCGCCGACACGGGTTACTATCACGGGCTTCCTGAAGCCGTAGGCTATCTGAACTATCCCGCTCTGTGTCGCGGATTCGTAAGGCAGGACCACAACATCCGATGCGGCAAAGTACTTTCCTACCTCCCTGTCGGGAACATATCCGTCTTCTATCGTTATATCCTCACCCACGTTACAGTCATTTATGAGTTCAAGATATTCGTCCTTTTTCCCGCCAAAGTCACCCACGATGAGCAGCCTTGGCATGCCGCCGTCCTTGTACCGGCCGCGCTTTAATATATCCATCGCCTTTATAAGGTGCTTAAGTCCCTTGTATTCCCTGACAAAACCGAAGAAGAGCATGACCCGCTCATCCTTTCCTATCCCAAGCCGTCCCCTCGCAGTCTCCTTATCAAGATCCTCGAAGTTGAACGCGCTGTAGGTCGGATGCACCTGCACCTTATAGTCGGCATCCTTCTTTATCGACAGAAGGTCGTTTACTTCCCCGTTCGCGTGAAGTATGTATTTATCTCCGTTCTTAAGCGCCATGCGCGTCAGTTTACGGTCGAGCACAAAACGCTCATGCGGAAAAATATTGTGACAGATAAAAGTCACGGGAATGCGGGCCTTCTTAAGGACGCCCGTAAGTATCCTGTAACAGGGGGCAAAATACGGATGCCACCACTGTATTATCACCTTTTCGGGGTCAAGCCTTACTATATCGCGGGCTGTCTTAAGTATATTAAAAGGATTGGCCGTGTTTATAAGGAACTTCGTTCCCTCGATCTTAAATGTATCGTTGTCGTAATCTCTCTGTTCCTTCTTAAACAGAAACTTCGGATACTGCATCTTATAGGAGATCATCTCAACATCGTGTGACTTTGCAAGCGCACGATACATAAGAGACGTATAATGCGATATCCCGCCCTTATATGGATACACAGGCCCTATAAGGACCCACTTCTTATCAGCCATCCGCCTTATCCTTCTTGTCTTCCGCGGCTTCCATCGCTTTTTCTCTTTCTTCCTCCCTGTAGTCAAGGCGCCTTACGCGATACTGGATATCCTCAAGAAGCTTGCGGTTGTTTGCGATCACGTCCGCCTGCAGGCCCACGATAAAAGTCATGAACCCGAGCAGCATGAGAGTCGATGAAAGCACGAGCGACTGTATGTGCCCAAGGCCCGAGCCGACGAAGAAATACACCAAAAACCTTACCGCCAGAGCAAATCCTATGGTGAAGGGGATAAGTCCGAGCACCGAGAAAAAAGTCAGCGGTCTGTACATCATGAACGCCCTTATTATGGTGATCATCGAACGCTTTACATATCCGAACATCGAATGGAAGAGTCGCGACTTGCGCAGTTCCCCGTTGGTCCTTACCGGAACCGAGGTTATCGCCATGTTTGTCCTGCCCGCCTGGACTATAGTCTCAAGCGTATAGGTATAATTGTTCATTACGTTAAGATGCATGGCGGCATCCCTTGAAAATGCCCTGACACCGCTGGGCGCATCGGGGATATCCGTCTTGCTCGCTATCCTTACGACATGACTTCCGAAATGCTGGAGCTTCTTCTTAAGCGGCGAAAAATGTGCCGTATCGTCTATCGGCCTCTCGCCTATAACTATATCTGCCTTCTTATCGAGTATCGGGCGTACCAGCTTCTCGATGTCGGCACCGCAGTACTGGTTATCGGCATCGGTATTTACTATGATGTCGGCCCCGTTGCGAAGACATGCGTCTATTCCTGCCATGAATCCCTTGGCAAGACCCTTGTTCTTCGTAAAGCTGACGACATAATTGACGCCCCACTCCCTTGCGACTTCAACGGTGTTGTCCACACTTCCGTCATTTATTATCAGAATCTCTATTTCATCTATCCCGTCTATGTGCTTCGGCAGATCGTCAAGCGCTATCTTAAGCGTTTCCGCCTCATTAAGACAGGGTATCTGGATTATCAGTTTCATATCCTATTCCTTCTCTCTGGCTATGTATATGGGCCTGTTCTTGGTCTCAAGATACATCTTTGCTATATATTCACCGGCAACCCCGAGACAGAAGAGCTGTACCCCGCCGAGGAAAACGATTATACAGATCATTGACGGCCAGCCGCTCGTCGGATCGCCGTATATGAGCGTCCTTATAACTATGAATATTATCATGATAAAGGATGCCAGCGTGAAAAACAGACCTATGAGTGCCGCGAGCGTGAGCGGCGCGGTCGTAAAGCCCACAAAACCCTCTATCGAATACAGCAGCAGCTTCCAGAAGTTCCACTTGGTCTCACCGGCGGCCCTTTCGCGGTTCTCATAGTCGAACCACTTCGTCTTAAAGCCAACCCAGCTGTATATGCCCTTGGTAAACCTGTTGTACTCCTTCATATCAAGCACCGCATTTACCATGGTCCGGGACATTATCCTGTAATCGCGCGCCCCGTCCATTATCTCAAGGTCGGTCATGCTGTTCATGATCCTGTAGAACCTGCGGGCGAAGAATGACCTTACGGGCGGTTCACCCTTTCGTGTTACACGCCTTGTTGCAGCGGAATCATATCCTTCGTCAACGATCGCCTTGTACATTTCGGGAAGTAACGAGGGCGGATCCTGAAGGTCCGCATCCATGATCACCACATAATCACCGTTTGAATTCTCAAGTCCCGCATATATTCCCGCTTCCTTGCCGAAATTACGGGAAAACGAAACATAATGGACCCTTTCGTCCTTTTCCTTAAGCTGTTTTATTATCTTGAGAGTCCCGTCCGTCGAACCGTCATCGATGAACAAAAGCTCGAATCCAAGCTCACTGTCCGTGTCCTTAAAATTATCGATCGTCTTAACGATCTCTTCGTAGAACAGCGGGAGCACAGGTTCTTCGTTATAGCATGGGACCACTATTGTCAGTAGTTTCATACAGACACCTCATCACCGTCTCCGGTCAGGGACGGGTTTGTATCATTGGTACGCAGTATATCGTAAACTTCGGCGCAGGCCGGCTCAAGCGTAACGTAAAGCTTCTGCTTTGAGTGCGGGGCCGAAGGCATTTCGTTTCCTTCTTCATCGCGGATGCGGGTGACTTTTACCGGGATATCCCGTCCGTCCGGCTTCATCACCTCGATCATGTCGCCCGTGCAGAACTTGTTCTTCTGCCTTATAACGACCGTACCGTCATCAAGCAGCTCCTCCGCCATTCCCAGATACACGGCCTCTCTTACGTATGTGCTGTTATCGTATATCTGCGTGTTCTCGTTTGGTTTGCCGAAGTAGAACCCGGTCGTAAACCTGCGGTAGGTACACTGCGCTATCTCTTTGCGGTACCAGTCCATGTTATCTCTGTATTTATCATCGGACTCAAGAAAGTCATCTATCGCCTTCCTGTAGGTCCTTGTAACGGTCGCCACGTAAAGTGCCGTCTTCATCCTGCCTTCTATCTTGAAGCTGTCGATGCCCGCGTCTATCATTTCCGGGATGTGCTCTATCATGCACAGATCCTTGGAGTTAAAGATATAGGTCCCGCGGTCGTTTTCAAATACCGGCATATACTCGCCGGGCCTTGTTTCCTCAACCAGGGCATATTTCCAGCGGCACGGATGGGTGCAGGCTCCCCGGTTCGCATCACGCCCCGTAAGATAAGCGCTCAAGAGGCAGCGGCCCGAATAGGATATGCACATGGCTCCGTGTATAAAACTCTCTATCTCCATGTCATCCGGGATATGCTCCCTTATGTCCTTAATCTCCTTAAGGGACAGCTCTCTTGCCGAGACCACGCGCTTTGCGCCCTGCTTATACCAGAAATCATAGGTTAAGTAATTCGTGTTGTTGGCCTGCGTGCTTATGTGTATGTCTATTTCGGGACATATCTCCCTTGCAAGCGAAAATATCCCGGGATCCGCGATTATGAGCGCATCTGGCTTAAGTGCCGAAAGCTCTTTAAGGTATACGCGCACGCCTTCGATATCATAGTCATGGGCAAAGATATTGACGGTCACATGGACCTTTACACCGTGCTCATGGGCAAACGCTATGCCCCTTGCCATCTCTTCGGGCGTGAAATTCTTTGCCTTGGCGCGCAGCCCGTAGGCTTCACCGCCTATATATACAGCATCGGCCCCGAATATTACCGCTGTCCTTAATACCTCTTCACTGCTCGCAGGTACCAGCAGCTCGGGACGTTTCTTTATCTCTCCTGACATTTCTGACATTTTAAACCTCTTCACGGTCAAAAGCGTTCCCGTGCCTCTTAACGCTTACGGCCACCCCGTCATCTGCGGGAAGTATCACAGTATTAAGCCTCTTATCATGGGTAAGCGTATGCAGGTATTCCCTCATCCGTCAATGGATCGTCCTGTCCCGGCGGGTCACAACATATCTCGATTCAAGTATGTCCCCGTCCTGCAGCACATTATCGGAAACGAGCACGCCGCCGTCTTCAAGCAGCTCCATCACGTCATCAAAAAAATTAAGATACTGGCCCTTGGCCGCATCCATGAAGATAAGTCCGTACTTCCTGCCCTTTTCCTTAAGCTCCTTAAGTATATCAGCGGCATCGCCCTCAAGCAGGGTTATCCTGTCCGAAAATCCCGACCTTTCAAAGTTCTCCTTTGCGGCAGGGATGCGTTTTTCATACTTTTCTATCGTGGTCAGCAGACATCCTTCCGGCATGCACTGAGCCATAAGGATCGCCGAAAATCCGACTGCCGTTCCGACCTCGAGTATCTCCTTCGGGCGGCACGCTCCTATCATGACCTTTAACAGATTCCTGACGGTGGGCCTTATTATCGGGATGTTCTCTTCCTTTGATCTTATCTCGAGTTCATCAAGGAAGCTTCCGTTGCTTCCGTTTAACGACTCAATATAGGCATCGAGCCTCCGGTCACTGATCTGCGTCACTGATCTCCCCCATCCTCCGGGATATCGTCTCCTTCTCCGGCATAAGCCTCTTCCTCGGAAGCCGGCGTTTCTTCGGCAGGCATTGCGGAATCATCCTCGCCTTCGTAAGGAGTCTCGCCTTCCTGAAGATCGCCCTCAACAAGCTCCGAACCCGATTCGACGGGAGCGTTTATATCATACGTAACATCCGCCGCTGCATCTCCGAGCTCATTTTCGTCCCCTTCCTTCTCATCCGCCTTGGTGAGCACAGCCATGAGCTCATCGACAGTCAGGGAATTGTTGAGCGTATATGTTCCGGGATCTATGCTGCCCTTATGCTCCGAAAGTTTGGCCTGAACAAAGAACAGCGCCCAGTCCGATGTTATGCCCTTTTCCTCAAGCTTCTTGGCAACATCTCTTAAGCCCTCGCCCTTATCGACCGAGACCACTATATCGCGCCCCGGAGCTTCCGCAACCGGACCCTCCGTGAATATCCTGAACCCGAAATCATAGGCCTTCTTGCCCACGGTCGACACAAGTATTATGCAGCCGATCAACACTACCGCGCGGATTATCGTCCCTATAAAACTTACAGTTACATCTAATATCTTCATTTCATCCTGCCTCTTGGATCATTCATCCAACAGATCCACTATTTTATCCGTTATATACTGGTACATCCTCGAAAAATCAACTTCCGCGAGTATAAAATCACTCACCCTTGAATCGCTGCAAAGCTCTTCCATCCTGGCGGAGATATTCTCTGATTCCCTCTCGTATTCTTCCTCGCTCATCTGTCCGACGCTCATGTTGAGCTCACGGATCCTGCCAATGCAGTCCATAGCGCCTTCATCGTTTCGGACGATCTCAAACTTCTCACGGTAATTCCTGCATTCCTCCGACTCACGTATCTGCTCTATAAGAGCATCCAGCGCGGATTCAAATGCTTCGTTCCCCATATTGTGACCCCCCTCACTAATAAATTAATACTCAACTTCCATGATTATGGGCATTATCATCGGCCTGCGCTTCATCTTCTTCCAGACATAGCTTGAAAGAGCATCCTTTATAATGCTCTTCATTTTGCCCCAGTCGGTGATATTCTTATCCTGTATGGATTCAATGGCCTTGATCGCCACTTCCCTCGCTTCGTCCATTATCTCATCGGATTCCTTGACGTAGATGAAACCCCTCGTCACTATGTCGGGACCCGCGAGCACCGTATTGCTGCCCTTCTCGAGAGTCAGCACCACCATAAGTATACCGTCTTCGGAAAGTATCTGCCTGTCGCGTATTACAACGTTTCCGACATCACCTACGCCGAGTCCGTCAACAAAAACGGCTCCCGTCGGTACTTCTTCCGTTACCCTTGCCCCGTTGCGGTTAAGGGATAATACCTGTCCGGTCATAAGGATGAAGATATTCTCCTTGGGGATCCCCATCTCCCTTGCTATCCCTGCCTGCGCCTTAAGATGCTTGAACTCTCCGTGAACGGGTATTGCGAATTTCGGCTTTACCAGAGTATAGATGAGCTTTATCTCCTCCTGGCACGCATGCCCCGAAACATGGGCATCCTGGAAGATGACATCGGCGCCCTTAAGGCTCAGCTCATTGATGAGCTTGGTGACTGCCTTTTCATTTCCGGGTATCGGGTTTGATGAAAAGATCACCGTGTCTCCGGGCTTTATCTGAAGCAGCTTATGGGTATCGGTCGCGATCCTGTTAAGCGCCGCCATCGTCTCGCCCTGGGAGCCTGTCGTTATTATTACCGTCTTGCGGTCGGGATAATTCTTAAGGTCCTCTATGTCAATGAGCGTGTTCTCATGGACATCTATATATCCGAGCTCGGTCGCGGCCTGGATGACGTTGACCATGCTGCGTCCCTCGACCACCACCCTGCGTCCGTGGCGGTATGCGGCATCTATTATCTGCTGCACCCTGTCCACATTGCTCGCGAAGGTGGATACGATTATCCTTGAATCCTCATGCTCCGTAAACAGTGCATCTATCGTCTTGCCCACAGTCTTTTCCGAATTGGTAAAGCCCGGGCGTTCCGCGTTCGTGGAATCACACATAAGGGCAAGCACGCCCTTTCTGCCAAGCTCGGCAAACCTCTGAAGGTCTATCGGATCCCCGAATACCGGCGTGTAATCAACCTTAAAATCACCCGTATGCACGATGGTGCCCACGGGCGAAGTGATCGCGAGCGCACAGGCATCCGCGATACTGTGATTGGTCCTTATGAATTCAACCTTGAAAGCTCCGAGAGTAATAACATCCCCGGCCTTAACTATCCTTCTGTCAACAAGGTCGGCTATGCCATGTTCCTTGAGTTTGCCCTCTATGAGCGCCTGCGTGAGGCGTGTCCCGTAGACCGGAACGTTGAGCTCCTTGAGTACATACGGCAGGGATCCTATATGATCCTCATGTCCGTGGGTTATAACAAATGCTTCAACCTTATCCGCGTTATCCAGCAGATAGGTTATATCCGGTATCACCAGATCTATCCCGAGCATATCATCCTCGGGAAAGGCCAGTCCGCAGTCTACCACCACGATACTGTTCCCGTATTCAAATGCGGTAATGTTCATTCCGATCTGCTCAAGACCCCCGAGAGGGATTATCTTAAGCGCCTTACCGCCGCTTCTTTTCCTTGCCAAAACTATTCTCCTGTTTCTTCTTTCTATCCTACGATCTCGGTATCGCCCAGGGCTTCCTCAAACATGCCCGCAACGATATCGAGCTCTTCATCATCTTCTATCTCTTCGTAAATGCTCTCTTTTGACTCTGCAGGCGCCGTATCCTTAAGGATCATGCACTCCGCATCGCCTTTCGGAGCATCGGCCACGAGTATGTAATTGCAGCCGTTTATGCGCGTCTGGTCGATAACATACCATTCGGACGGGCCTTCGTCCGTCTCAAAGCTTATCTTCTCGGGTTTTTCGTCTTTCTTTATCTCTTCCATCTGCCGTCCTTATCTTAAACGCTCCCGGCATAAGGCCTCATTTATCCCTTATGCTCTCAAGATATCCCTGCAAAATGAGCACTGCCGCTATCTTATCCACATGCTCCTTACGTTCATCGCGCCTTAACCCGCCTTCGATCATCGCAGCGTCCGCGGCAACGGTCGTAAGCCTCTCATCCCACAGTATGACGGGAAGGCCGGTCCGCCTCTCAAGCGCTTCCTTAAATTCCTCCGTTTTTGCGCACCGCTCCCCCTCGGTATTGTTCATGTTTTTGGGATATCCGAGTACTATCCGGTCTGCATCGTACTCCGTGCACAGCTCTTCGATACGCGCATAAGTCCGGCGAAGCTTGTTCTCATGCTCCCGCCTTATTATCTCAACACCCTGCGCAGTTACGAGCAGGGGATCGCTCACTGCCACCCCTACCGTTTTACTGCCAAAGTCAAGGCCTATTATCCTCATCCTATGCCCAGCCGTTATTCTTGATATACTGCGTCAGCAGCTCCTCGACCAGTTCGTCGCGCTCAACCTTCATGATAAGGCTCCTGGCGTTGTTATGGCTGGTTATATAGGTCGGATCGCCCGACATGATATAGCCGACTATCTGATTGACCGGATTATAGCCCTTCTCATTAAGCGCCTCAAACACCGATGAAAGGACCACCTTCACACCTGTCTCCGGCTCCACCTGAACACTGAAATGTTGTGTACTTCCAAGATCCTGCATAATACTTCTCCTGTTCTGTGATACTACCTTGATCGCGCAATGCGCATAGTTATGTTTATTTTACCCCAAACGGACGAAAAAAACAACAAGCCCTCATTTACCGTATCATTCACTGATCCGGATACTCTTTTTACCGATCTTAAACTTAAACTTCTTCGTTCCGCCGTATTCGCCCTCGCCCTTAAGATAAAGGGTTGCTGTTCCGAGGAACCGGTTGTTCTTTATCGAGGTTATACTGTACTGCGTGCCGTCACTGCTCAGGATTGTCTTTCCGTTGCTCATCGTGACCTTAAGATCGCTCTCGTCGATCACGACCTCATACCCGTTATTGAAGGCGCATTTCGCTTTGCCCTCATTCGTAAGGCTGACCGATGCCTTTGCTATGTTCTTTGAACTGCTGATGACCTTATATGTGCACGTAAGCTCCGTGCCGTCCTCGGCCGAGATATATTTACTCTTTCCCGAGCAGTGTACTTTGGCGGTAAGTTGTATGACTGTTCCCGCAGGTACCTTGTCTTTCGCACCGACTTCGGTACCTTTTTTCATGACCGTGCCGTCCGTGAGCACTGTTTCATCTGCATAGGTGTATTTAAGATCCGCAGAGGATATCTTCTCCACATCCTTATTCTTTCCGGTCTTAAGCCTGCTGCCGCCGTCCGATATCACGGGCTTTGCAAGGAAATACCCTGCCTTGCCCTTAGCGTTGTATACCACATCCGATGCGGTAAGGCTCGCCCTTCCTATATCGGCCTTGCCTATTTTGAAATAGTATCCCTTTAGGCTTCCCTTGAAGTTACCCCTGCCCTTCACGGTCACTGAAGGTTTTGCGTTGTTCTTAAGCTTTGAAAGATCGGGCGCTGCCTGCTTATTATTCTTATATGACAGCGTATAATCTATGCCTTCCCTTAACGGTTCACCGCCGAAGGTGACTTTTACCACGGGTTTTGCTCCCGACTTGCTGTATACGGTAGCGCTGTCATCTATCACGACCTTTATCTTCTTATCCGCTTCGGCTACTCCCGTTTCCTTTATGTTATAGGGCCTTACCCTGACCTTCTTTGTGATGGTGCCGGTGTATCCGTTTATTCCCCTGAATCCGACCTCAAACTTTCCGCCCTTCTCAATGGTCTTCTTTACCCACTCAACGACTAAATCGCCGTTCTCGTCGAAGCTGTAGACGGGATAGCTGTAAGTCTCCGTATAGGATGCAGAGCCGATGTTCGGCATGAGCAGGATATAGTCACCCGTCGCGCCTCCATCCTCACTCATTGCAAGCGGCTTTTTCACCTTATCCTTCCCTGCGGTATAAAGAGTCACGCCGGTCCAGCCTGCTTCAAGGTTCTTGTCATTTGCATTATAAAGGTCTTCTATCGTGATCTGCCTTCCGCGGAAACCTACCGTTGTCCTAAGACCCGCTATCTTAACCTTGCTTAAGGGCGTTCCCGTTATCTCGACTGTGGCGGTCTTACTGCCGACACAGCTTACCTTTCCGACCTTTATATCAATTTCAGTAAGAACTGCCGCCGTACCCTTTATTGTAAGGTTATGCTTGCCGGCATTTGTAAGGGTATCCCCCTCTGTGGCAGGCTCTATAACATAGTCAGTTCCGTACTTGAGAACTCGATTGCCGTACCTTACCTGTGCCTTGGCTTCCTTGCCTTCACGATTATCAAAATAGGTTTCAAAGTCAAAGGCTTTACCGGAATAGGATGACTTTATCTTTATCTCCTTACCCTTTTTATCGGTTATCTTAACCTTGTTGACGGGTATCACGTATGTATCCTTGCTGTCTGATGACTTAACGGTAACGGCAACACAGCGTCCCGTATAGTTATTCTTTCCCTTAAGGACGATGAAATATTCCTTCCCGCTTTCCTTTATCACGAATTTTGCGGGTGAGGCTATCTTCTTTGTCTCATCCTCCGGATCTCCTTCATAGTATGAGACGTCATAATCGGTACCTTCCTTAAGCTTCTTCGAGCCGTACTTTACCGAAGGTTTCAGGCTGCCCAGCTTCGTTCCCGTCTTTACAATGACGGTCTTTTCCATGCCGGTTGAAGCCCGGTTTATATCCGCCTTTTCTATATCAAACTTATATACGGCGCTCGACTTGTAGCTATTCTTTCCCTTTATGGTGATACGCGGTGCCTTCTTTGCGGTCCTTGACGCGGCATTTTTATTGTTCGCATACTTTATGCTGTAATCCCTGTCCTTCCACAGCTTCCAGAAACCGTGGAACACCATTATATCGGAGGTAAAAGTCATCTTTTTTCCGGTATATGTCTTCTTAAGGGTTTCCGTATCGGGATGCCACTTACCGTCATACTTAAAGGCATA
>JAEEGL014826559.1_pt1 | contig 23099 bp, 24 predicted proteins | sample 9134231 | NCBI WGS metagenome assembly JAEEGL01 (sample SAMN16246548, study PRJNA631951) | gut metagenome | biome: gut microbiome; feature: rumen; material: fiber-attached | host: Bos | place: Iran: Karaj | collected 2018-10
CCCAGAAATATATTCTGGAGAGGATATTTTTTCTAGCATTAGACCATCTTTTAATAAATGATATAACGTCATTAGATAATTCGCAGTCTGGTTTTAAACTAAAAGTATTTTTAATTGGTGTTTGCGAACAATGTCTACATGACATATTACAAGATGGCCCTAGTAATAAAAATATTGCAAAAACTTCAAGAAAATATTCATTTTCTGTAGAATATGTATTAATCATTCGTTACCTTCACCATCACTGCCTTCACCACTACTACTACCACTACTATCATATACCGGATTAATATTAATTGTGGTGTTTGATTTAAGATATGGAGATACCCAATCCTCATTATAGTCAAATGGGCCATATTGTGTAGATCCAATATAATAATATGCGTAATAACTAAGTTTTTTATTTCTTATGGTAACTCGCGTATTATATTTTATAGTGATAGTACTTGCAACATGTTTTTCACCAGTACTACCAGAAGTTCCATCAGGTTTTGTGTATGTTGCTAAGTACTCTATGGTATTAGAACTACTATTACTCTTTCTCTGTATAGTAACAGTTGGTTTTATTGCAGTTGCAGCAGTTGCAGTAATTGTTGTATTTGCCTTTACAGCATATGCTGTATTAAGGCTTGCTGCATTTCCGCCAACTTTTAAGGTGCCTTTAGTGTATCCAGCCGATGCAGTAAATGCTGTAACTTTAACTTGTGAATTATATCGTAAAGTATAAGTTTTTGCAGAGCTACCGGATGATATTTCGCTACTCCATGACGATGGTAATGTTCCATTTGCTGCACGGTTTTTATAACATATTTTAATAGTTTGATGTGTAGTTGCAGCTAATGTTAACGTAAATGTTTTTAACGCTGCTGCACTAGCACTAACAGTTATTGCAGCGGTCAATGAATAAGCAGTTCCAGCTGTCATACTGTTACCACCACGTGTTAACGAACCGGCATTATATCCTGTATTTGCTGCAATAGTTGCTTTATATTGACTATTGTATGGCAAAGTAAATGTTTTTGCAGATGTTGATGATTTCTGAACAGAACTCCAATTTCCATATGTTCCTGATGTTGTATATTTTCTATATTGTAACGAAATAGTTTGATTGGATGTTGCCGCCAATGTTAATACGAAATTTTTAAGAGTTGCTGCTGCTGCTGTTACACTGGTATTGGATGTAATACGCTTTCCATTTGTTGCACCAGATATTTTTCCAGCAGCATAACCGGTAGCCGCAGCAATTGACACAGAGTCAATAAGTGTATTATATGGAACTGTATACGTTTTATTAGAAGAGCCCGATGTAACTGTTACTGAACTTCCATTCGGTGGCGTATATATTAAAGTAATAGTTTGGTGTGAGGTTGCTCCTATTGTTAGAGTATAATTTGGAATGGTTCCATCAGTATTAACGAAAAATTCAACATCATCCGTAATGGTTCCAGATGTTCCTGGGAAAATAGGTTTTGATGGATATTCTGGATCTATTGAAACTGAAGCAGTATATGTAGTTCCATATGGAACGAGAAAATCGGTTGTGTGATTTACATTATTACATCTAACTGTTAATGTATACCCATCAATTTGTGTTACAGAAACAATGCATTGCTTTGTTGTAACACTTGATACTGTAATATTAACATCCCCAAAAACTTGAAATTCTTCAGGTACATTTAATGTACCGGGCGAATACTGTTCAGAACTTGTTTCAACTTCTACTCTTAAAGCTGTTCCACCAATCGTATTAAATGTTGTGGTATGCGCTGTTTCAACACCTTCATCATCAGATTCATAAACAGTAATTGTCTGATTAGCGCTCTGAGTAATTGTAACAGTACATAAAGATTCTACTTGTGTTTCGACGTAGTATCTTATACCATTTTTTCGTACTATTAATGGAGTATGATATGACCCTCCACTAACAGATACCGGCCATAAACCAAGATAAGCTTCATCACCGTCTACTAATATAGGAAGACACTCACCCAGCCCTTTAATATTGACTGGGGTTGCTTCTTTAGATGATGTATAACAATTACACTCATATGTTGTTCCGTTTTTCTTTACATGAAATTTTTTAGATAAAATGCCCATATTTAATCACGCCTTTACCAAATTTCAATACCACTTGGAAGAATAAGATGTCCTTCACTAGTAAAACGAGGGACACTGTTAGCAGTATTGTCAACTTCACTTAAAGGGAGATATGTTTCTGTAATATTATTTCCGTTACCATCATTGGTTGCAGAATATACAGTTACATTTGGGTTTGATTCTAATTCAGCAATTTTAGAATTAACATATCCTTTTATATACGAAATTTGAGTATCTAAACCCTGACTTTGTAATGTCGCCATAAGTTAACCCCCTTTAATTAATTTCCGTATTCCAGGTTATAGCCATTACTTCTTCAGAAGTAGCGGCATTATCTACTAATTCATGTAAACCACGATATTTAACATGTAAAATATTACTACGAACAGCAACTGCACGAATCACATTACGCAAATCTTCAGCAGTAACATCTACATTGGTGTTATCAGCTAATGTCCAAGAGATAGACCCACCACTATCTAATGCTATAATAGCAGCATTAATTCTATCTCTGGCTTTATCATCATAATCGAATAAACCTTTATCTGTTTGAATAGGGTTTATTTCTTCAATATCACGAAATTCTTTTAATTCTAAAAGTTTAGTATTTTTTACTTCATCTAATGTAGGTAAAAAATCACTAGGTGTAGTTTTATCGGCAAATTTATATGTGCCGTCATGAATCTGAACTATTCGTCTGGTACACTGATCAGCTTCAGTATATCCATTTAATGTTACAGATTCCATATCATCTGTTTCAAACATAGATAATATATTATCATTTTCATCAGTTTTTACAAAAAGCATTTTTAGTCTCCTTATTAGTACATACGTAAAGCATAAATACCTGCATTAGATATGGTGCATGTAGCGCCAACATACCCAACACAATACAATGTTCCTGCGGCGGTAAGAGTTATAATTCCAATGGCCTGATTACAAACTCCATTAGCTGAAGGTGTGTAGTATGTAGAAAATCCATTACCGTATGAAAATTGTGCACTAGTAGCGGTAACTTGGCATCCATAAACTTTTCCAGTAGTAAGATTACTGACAGATGTATACATTTTTCCAATTACCAGATATCGGCCAGCTGGAACTGATACAGATACCATATTTTTTCCAGTACCTGTTGATGTAAAAGATATATTTGTTGCAGTTTGAGAATAATATAATCCAGATGTACCTTTATGTAAAATAGCATTACCACCCCATGTTAAATTTCCGCCTGGAGTACCAGCTAATGAGAATGAGTTTGCTGTATTTCGTGCGTGTATAAAAAAACATCCTGAATCCGTACTTGATTTAGACCGTAAATTTATAAATGCACCATCTCTTGCATCATAGTTATAGCCAAAGTTAAAATTATTCTTTTCTGATGAGATTGCTAAATACGCTGTTTCATTATTAACACCATCAAAAAATACTCCACGGGTAAGTTTTAATCTGCCATTTAAATCAAAAATGAAATTTTGTTGGTTTGTACCAATTGCATCTTCCGCTATTGAAATATTTAATGTATTAGAAGCTGAATCGAAATTAATATTTGCTTTATTTTCTGCAAAAGTAATTTTTTCTCCAGCCCAATTTAATTCACCGTCTGTATTTCCTTCCAATGAGTACTCATCTGACTCTTCTCCTAATGCTGACACTTTAAAAGAACCTTCAGTGGCAGCTTTGGTTAACTCTAAATAGCTTGAACCGGTGGTTGCACCGGAATAAATTTTAGTTGTGGATGTTGTTGCTTCAGAATATGTTTCACCATCATGGTATAAAGAAAAATCATCAGTATCTGATTTTATATCACCGGTCATAGTTCCGCCGGTTAATGATAAGAACGTCCCTGTTACATTTTTAACAAATTCAGTTGTAGCAATTTTTGTTGAATTATCTAAAGATGTAGGGGTTGGAGCCGATGGTGTTCCACTAAATACCGGAGAATCTAATGGTGCATATGTAACACCAGAATCCGGTGGTATATTAGACCATGCTGTACCAATTTCAGCATCGGTAATAGCAGTATATGCACTTATAACTTTACTTAAATCTACATCAGTAACAGTTCCATTAGGAGATTTAACATGTAAAAAAGCCATATTATTTTACCTCCATAGTTATCCACTGGATCATTGATCCATTTGGGAGTTTATTCCAATCACAGTTGTGATTGGTTGTGATATTTAAATTAACAATTTTAGTTGTGCCAATAGGCGTTTTTATGCGTAATTTAGCCATTTAACTGCCACAACTCCTTTCTTGATATTATAATTTTACACTATTGTCTGGGTAAAATTGGGGGTATAATATTCTATAAAAACACATTAAAACCATGGATATTTTGTACACATAAACATGTACAACTTACATGAACTTTTTAATGTTTTATATTTAATAAGTATAAAAATAAACTTTGGTTTGTTGCGTTCATATCAACATATATGGACAGCACAAACCTTTAATACATATAAACAACATAAGGAGTTGTATATACTATGGATGAAAATAATATAATTGTTCAACCAACAGATAATCCTAGGGAAGAGTGTTTGGAATTAATGAATAAACTGTTAGCCGCTTTAACTATATTTGAACGAAATGTTAAAATAGCGCACTGGAACCTTAAATCCGCAACATTTCAAGATGATCATGTTTGGTTAGATACGGTACATGATGATGTATGTGAGTGTATTGATACTATAGCTGAAGAGATTCGCAAAGGCGATTTTTATCCACACGCAACACTCACCATGTGTCTGCAAAATAGCTCTATTCAAGAAACAGATAGTTCTGGCCCTTGTACTAAAGCAGCAATGTTTAATATGCTAACAATTGGCTTAAATGCAGTTCGTGTGTTGGCAGATCAATTAAGCACAAAAGCCGATGAAAATAAGTTCTGGACAATACAGGATGTTGCTAATGGAATATTATCTAAAATGAATCATCATCTTTATTTTGTTAAAAATACGATCATTGATGACGATGATGAAGATGATGATTAAAACACTACCAAGTCTATAGATACCCAATTTATATTGGAATACTAGTTGTATTTATAGATGACGGTCCTCACCCCTCAAACCCGCATGAATACTGGGTTTGAGGGGTATTAAGGCTTTGGCCAGTGATCTCGAAATGTGGTGATTTAATATGACAATGTTATATGTTAAAACACCTAACGGAACCACTAAAAGTATTAACTTAAAAACTATGAATATTGAATCTGTTAATACCTTCGTATGGACAAAATTTCCAAACGGTTTATTATTACAGATTGGATATGTATATTCTTCACAATTTAGTGATAACAAAGCCATTCTTGATTTATATTTACATATACCTCGTACATTTTTTATTTAGCGGGGCTACGACATGTGGAACTAATGTTGCATCGATTTCATTATCAATGCACCATGATGAAGACAGGATTGAATTGGCAAGAAATGCTACTTCTACAGCATATTGGATGATATTATCTAGGTCTTAGACATCTAACAACCGACATCTACCTAACATAATATATGAAAGGTAGGTACATCTAATGGTTGATATTAATGACCTAACTGAAATAATGAATCTTGCATATGCAGCTAAATCCAGATTATATGATATTGCTGCAGATAATAATAAACCTGTACAGGTAGTACTACACTGGACAGCTGGTAAATATTATAGCTATTTCGATTCCTACAGTATTAACATTGATGGTGATGGCGATATTCATATTAGGAATAGAGATTTTTCTAAACCAACCGGCCATAACTATTATAAGAATGCGGCATCAATAGGCATTACACTTTGTTGTGCATATAATGCAACAACAAATGATCTTGGTGAATATGCACCTACTGAAGAACAAATCGAAGCTATGGCTAAAATTATGGCAATTTTATCTGAAGCATTAGGTACAGATATTGACATAGTTCATTTTCCGACACATGGCGAAAGTGCAATGAATTTTGATTACACTGTATATTTTCCTGATTATACAGGGTATCCTAACAATGTATATGGCCCTGCTGCTAATTGCGAACGTTGGGATTTACAGAAGATTCGTGATACTGATGAGTGGATAACCGATCCTGATGATCCTATGACTGGTGGTAATCAGCTACGTTCATTAGCACGAGCATTTAGACAAAAATTTTATGGACACTGATTTTTAAATATTATAAAGGCGGTGTTACATTTTGTTAGTATATATCCCACATTGTATTTTAGATATCTTATTCAATATTATAGCATATTTGACCAATCCGATAGTTGTATTATTCGCAAACGAGGTCGGTGAATTGCCGGCCATTTTTACATGGTGGGCGAATTGGGACGATGGTCTTGATATTGATTGGATGGTGGATGAAGGAATAGTGCCTAAGATTTTTTGTTATGACTTTCATCGCCACTATAAATATCATAGCCCACAAGAATCAATGAAAATACGCGGTATTTATGTTGGTTATGTAGATTTACTAGATCCCAATTTTACATTATGGGAGCGTGTACAGCGTTATTTCTGTCGTTTATGGTGGATATATCGTAACTGTGCATATGGCTGGAGTTATTATGTAACAGGTAAAGTTATAGATGGTTCTAAAGTAATTACTGTTCGTTCTGACCGCTCTAAAGGTAATGATTACTTTGGTTATTATAAATATTGGTTAACGCATGAACCATTTTGTTATTTTTTGGAAACCAATTGGAATCCTAAAAATATATCATGGTTAAAGTGGACAGGTATAGACCACACATTTTGTGTTAAAGTATTTTTAGGATGGAAATTTCAATATATTAAATCTACTGAAACTAAACGAGCAATGTTAGTAATATTTGCATGGCCATTTAGATCACCTATTTAAAATATAATATCCCTCAAATTCATAATTATGAATTTGAGGGATTATCCAGTGGTACTTTTAGATTATGAGTATTAATAGTATCTGCCATTTTATAATCATTATACCATCCTTTCTATGTATTATTGGTGGGTTAAACATCATAAAAATATATGATTTGTGTGTACAAAAACACAGCTTTACTTCACAATATACTGGCTCACAGAATAATAAATTAAAGTTGTAAATACTGTGAAAGGAGGTATTATAAGTGTGGCTGAGACAAATAATTACGACTATCTGAAGGATGCTATGACAGTTGAAGAACTTATAGATGATTTTAATACATATGCAACTGATATACGCGATGCTGAATTTAAGGCAACGCTTGATATTGTTACAGGTGTGCGAGAAGGATATGAAGCAACAATGCAATTGTTTCAGGATATCATTGAACATCTGGAAGAGAAGTCTCCAGATCCAGAAAAGGATAGTCTTATTACAAGTTTATATAACGCATGTGATGCTCTTGAAGACATGCATCGAAAATGTGATTATTTATAATACAGGAAGTGAAGTATTGTGACAAAGTGGATTTATTTTAGCCGGCCCAATCTTACCAAAGACTATGTGTTAGATAGTGGAATTAAACGGCGCATTACACGTAAATTAAGAGGTACCGATTATAAAATTATTACATTTGATATGGCAGATGGACAAACTGAACCAGCGATGGATAAAACATTGTTAAAAATGATTGCTACCGCAGATTTGATTTTGTTCGCATCGGATTATAAAACAAATGAACGGTGTGAACTTGAACATAAAATATGTGAAATGTATAAATTGCCATATATTGATTTATGATCTATACATGAATATTTTTCATGAATAAATAAAAATTTATATTCAAAGGAGATTTAGTTATTATGGAACTTAAAAACACAATTGAAATGATGTTATCCGAAGATTATAAGGAACGTTTCAAAGCTGAATACTATCAGCTTAAGATCAGGTGTGAAAAATTAGAAGCTGCTATTAAAGGATATGATAATGGCGAAGTTAATCTGGATGCCCCTCCTGAATTGTTCCGGCAGCAGTTGGATTATATGATTAATTATAAATCCATTATGGAACAGCGTGCTACTTACGAAGGCATTTCTCTGTAGTTGAGACTATTGCACATATTGGTAACTAAACTAACAATATGAAAGGTGGGTTAACACCATTATGACTGCTGATATTACAACCAGCTTATTCTATGGACAGAAGGTATATTTGGCACTTGCTAAGTGTGCATGCTCTGAATCTGTTCATGATGTTAGCTATACAAAAGTCGGTGCCGGAAATGTGCTTAAGTACGTTGAAGATACTGATTCATATATGGTAGATGTTACCAATACTGGAGTATCCACATCAGCTATCAATTACTGCCCATGTGGCGGATATGATGTTGGTATGGATAGCACAAAAAAAGATATTAAATCTATTGCTAGAAATCATATATTCGTCATGGATATTAATGACCGCAGTGTTGTTGTTGGAGATATGGAAGTTTGCATTGGAGATATTCTCAACGTATACCCACATACCAACAAATACAAGGTTATCTCTATATCCAGTGATATGAAATTGGTATTAGCATGTGATGTTAATGGTATTGCAAATAGTGGTACTATGGATATTGGGCAAATGATCATTATCGATCTTGATGATCCTAGTACTTTTATTAGTAGTGGTGATGGTACTCCTGTAATCCCATATACATACACTGTACCTACTGAAATTGAAGACACTGATACAGATCCCGAAGATGGTGGTATTGGTGACTAATAATTAATATTTAAGCTTACTACTATCAAATAGATAGAGGTGGTATTAATCCACCTCTATCTATTATCATGCTATGCTAGCAAGGCACATATTAATAACATTATTACATGATAAGTGAAGGTGCTTATAATGGGATTAAATATTGTACGATTAAAATCATCTAATGATGTATATTTATTAGCGGATGGTCTGACATTCAAGGTTGTTAGTGAAACATATGGAACTACAGATACCATCTCAGAAGAAAATTCTAAACACATTATCAGTGTATTAAACAGCGGTATTGAGGTTGAAAAAATCATACGTCGTTTACGAGCAGGAGAGAAACTGGATACTATAGATAAAACTGTCAGCATGTCTATGCAGGGTAAAAAATATAGTAGCAGTAATTTCTTGATCTTTAATGTTGTAATCAATGATGTTGACAGAACTACTTGGACAGGTAGTATTTTACGTGATGAAGGTACAATTTATCTTAAGGCTGGAATAATTAAAGATATACTTGAATACTTAGTGAGTATCGGTATCAAAGAAAAACCAAAGCCATATTATTATATCGAATATATCGATAAATTGCCAATTACAAATCGTACGGATATTGCATGGATATTAACAGCTGATGATGGAGATAAAAAAGCTGGTACTGTATGGCGTTGGAATAGTAGTACCTGGGTTCCAGTATATGATGTAGTTGATGAACACTTTTCACCAGATCGTGATTGTAGTGGCGGAGGTGGTGGAAGTGGAGGTAATTTCATTATATCTGTTGAAGAACCAGAGGATCTTGAACCTGGTGACGTTTGGGGCAGAATTGATCCGTGATATAAAATACATGATCTGGTATAGGATTGTTATTCCTATACCAGATATTTAAAGATAGTAATTCAATAATTTTTAATAAATATTTTCATTTAGTTTAAGTAAGCATATCTATTTGGACACAATAATAACAGTATATTCATACCACATTAAGTATGAAAATTAACTATAAAGCGAGGTATTGTAGTATGGCGTTAAAAACGTATAAACTATCTACACCTAACGTATACCTGCTTATTGATGACACAACCAATAAGTTCAAGATTGTAAGTAGAGATGGTGTATCTGATACTATTGACAGTGCACAATCCGCTGGTCTTGTGGCGTTTATTGATAGTGGGGAAGTAGCAGATATAGTTGCCAAAATTAAACGCGGTGAAACACTTGATGATCTTGCCCGTACAGCAACATATGGATTTGAAGGTGGCGAATACAGCGATACCAATTTTATGGCTATTGCTATAACCATCAATGGCGTATCCATGGTTAATTGGACAGCATTAATATTGCGGGATGAGGGATTCATTGAATTACCTGCTGGCGCAATCAATGATATCTATACATATTTGACAGCGGGTAGAATTAAACCTGGTGGATGGTATACTATTCAGTCTGTTGAAGAATTGCCTAATCCTTGTACACGTACTGATATTGCATATCTGTTAACCAAAGCAGATGGTAATAAACCCGCTGGTACAGCATGGCGTTGGAATGGTTCTAAATGGTTGGCACTTTCTGAGGGTCAGCATGATGATCCTGATCCAGTACCACCTCCGCCACCTGAACCCGATCCGATGGATCCGTCTACATATCCCGACACACCAGATAAAGAGGATGAACCTCAGAGTGTGGGCGATGATACTACTGACGTTGTAGAAGTTGTTAATAGCAATATTACATTAGCTACAACTGTACGTGGTACTGAATTGGCATCTGTTGTTAACTGTACTATGGGTGATGGCAATTTAAGCATCACCGTCAATGAATAGGAGGGCAGATATCATGGCTGACTATAAAGGTATAATCATTAACAACCTGAAAGCATCCGGTACTCTGACTCCTGCTGAACAGAGAGCACAGTACAAGAATGCGCAATATATCATAAACACACCTGAAGATGTTTATATCGCTAATTCAGTTCTGGGATTGAATGGATATAATTGCATTGAGATCGGTTTAAATAGTAGCGTACAGCCTCCTAAATCGGTTACGATCGAAGACTGCGACTTTACCGGCACGTTATCTAATAACGCTATTCTCATATTTGGTACACAGGATAATGCAGTAATCAATATTAGACGTTGCAAATTCAAATCTGTATCTAATATGCTTCGCATCTCTAATCGCACAAATGCTACTGGCGTGGTAATTAATATTGAAGACTGTGAAGTAACAGAATATGATCCTACCCCGCAATGGCATGGGTTAATTCTGTTTGAAAACTATACAGACAAAACCCAGGAAGATATTGATGCTAATAACCGGTTCAGCCCTGAGAAAATACTGATCAATATTGACAATCTGACCAGTAAGGGTGTACGGTTTGAACCTACGGATATGGCTAGTGTAACTAACACAGCTGATGAAAATCAGATCTTTATCTGGTGCCAGGATTACATTGGTGGTGCTGGATATGTACCTGCATTTGATGCTGCTAAATTACCTACTGTATATATGAATGGTGCACCTCTACCTCCTACTGCCGAAGCAAGTGGCTCATTCAACGATCCTATGGGGGACGTATACGGTGACTAAATGACATAAGATATCTGGTATAGGAAATTAATCCTATACCAGATATTTGATTACCTTATTATATCCCTATAAATATATACCATATATGCAGCAAACTTACATTTTGTATAGTAATAATTTCTACAGTTGTTATACTTATTTCTGTATTAATGTGGGCTGAGAACTATTTTGAATACATTAGTTGATTGGTACATGCTACATATATAAAATATGTAGATAATCGTATACTTGAAGATACTGATACTATGTTAATACTTCCAGTTTCTGTTTTCCGTCCCCACTTTAGACGGTGATAAGAAACACCAAACCTAAAAAATAACAGTATTGGAACAATCACCAATACCGTTATCTTAATCCCCCATTTTACATCTCTTCAACATCATAGTCAATCAATTGTCTTGACGACATTCCTGTACCTGCATTGCTGAAATACTTGATTGGGACCTTATGTGTATTTGCTATATGGATCACGTTATAATATTGAGAATGTGATATACTGTTATTCTGTATCCATATAGCGTCTGCCAATCTTATAACATTTGGGTCTACTATAGTACGGTTCTTTATAAATTTTACGTTGGGAAATCTTTGTTTCATCACCCGTAGAAATGATGCATGGCCCCCATATACAGCAATACGTTTCTTGGTTAGGTATGGATATTTTGTGTTGGTTCGCATAATATATTACACCTCGATTCATTTATAGGATCAAAGGTATAATATATACTTGAAATCTGTGTTTGATTATAGCTAATAGAATTTTATTAGTATATCCAACACACATGTAAAGGGAGGAATGGGCAGGATAATAAAATATTATTTTCCTCACAACATTTCCCTAAATTAACATATCTTAACTATGTTAAGAAATATATTATGAAATGGAGGTGACAAACATGGAAGATATGTTAATTGATGGCATCACTATTACATTAAACGTCAAAATGAAAAAACCGACAAGTGTTAAAAATTTTATTCGTATGGTATCTAGTTTTGATACCGATGATATGGCAGCTATTGACACTACAGCGGTATCATGTGAAGAACAGGTTAATGAGAGTTCTGAGAAACCCAGTAAACCTCATCGAGTTACACACAGGCGCGAATACATCATTGATGGCGAACGCATGGATATGTATGACCTCGGTGAAGAACTGTATCCCGGCGATGAATTAACCAGGCGTCAGAAGTACCGTAAAGTTGGCGGCATCTTAGAGCGTGATTTTAGACTGGACAATGGTGAATTTGATAATGCCGGATTCACTAAGCATATAACCAAAGAGGTTAGAAAGGCACGTGCAATTAAGAATGCTGTTAAAAACAAATCGACCCGTAAGAATTTTTAGGGTAAAAATAGATCATTATACCGTACGGCAATACAGTATAATGACCGAATTAAATTAAATTGTGTTAAATCGAGTTATCTGGGTGCTAATATGTATTTGTTAGCACCCATATAATGCTCTATATAGCTGATATTGGTATTGGGGGTATTATAATGGGTATTAAAAAATTAAAAAACCGGAAGTATACTGATGATGTATTGACGCTTCCTGAATTAATGGACATGCTGGCTATTGGTAAAAATACAGCATATGACCTGGTTCATAGCGGTAAAATAAAATCATTTAAGATTGGTAGGTCTTATAAAATCTTGCGTAAATCAGTTGAAGAATTTATTTATTCCGGCGGTAAATAGATTTTATAATTCAATATGTTCATTTAACCTTAACCAATATATAAGGTGGTGAATATGTTGAAAGACCTGTTTAGAACCATAATAATGTTTATAGTTGGTTTCTGTGCATATATAACAATAGAGGTACTATATCGTGGTTACTCATATCCTATAATGGGCACTATGGGTGGTATAGTGTTTATATTGATAGACCAGATTAATGAACGATTTACATGGGATATAGACCTGATATTTCAATCTATCCTAGGTGGTATATATGCTACCCTATTAGAATTGATATTTGGTCTGATAGATGTTGATTACTTACATTGGCATATGTGGGACTATAGTGAAGAGATCTATAATTTCATGGGCATTATATGCCCCAAATTTTCATTCTATTGGTGTCTGTTATCATTGATAGCTATACTAGTAGCTGATTTTATTAACTACTGTATATACAGAGATTCCCAGACACCGTATTATATGATAATAGATTATCGTTGGAATCCTGCAATATACGATGTAATTAACGATGGATCACAGAAAAAATGAAGGACGTGAGGTCACTACTCACGCCCTTCAATTTTAACCACTATTAGCTTATTTTAGCATTCCTCATTGCCGCCAGAAACGCGTTTATTGGGGATGATACTCATAGCTATAATTGTGTTTGATTCCCAACTTGGCTTCCTCATAGGTACCACCATTAAGCGGCAGTCCTAAGATGCGACGCATGTTAAGCCAGAGGTCAATTACAAACCGGCTCATAACCTTACGCTGTGCCATACGAGCTGGACTGGTGTATTCACCTTTGTCCTTACCATTCCATATTACAGCAAGGTCTGACCGGTTGGTATAGTAATTACGGAAATCCAGATACATCTGGTAATACTTGGGATCTTTGTGTTTTACCATGCAATCAAACGCCATATAGACCTTGGACTTAATGTGGGCATTATAACCACGGCTGTTATTGATTTCAACATTACCACTCTTTGTGAGGTACGGCATAGGCCTGGTGATAAATCTGTTTCTGCCAATATCCTTACCGGTCTTTTCAGACTTAACAACATCAAGACCCAGATAACGAATGAACCCAGACGGATGCCGACATACACGAGGATCCAGATATGCAATCAGATATGCAGCCAACACAGGACCAATACCACGAATACCAGACAAATACCGCGTATAAATAGGATTGGTCTCAATCTCCTCTTCAATAGCCTTGATGCACTCTTTCTCAGACAGTACCTGATTATGGTAACCCATAATCCATCTGAAGTACATCCATCTTGGAATCAGTTTGGTTGCATTGAAGTTTCTAACAGTAATCGGCTTACCATTTTCTTTTGCCTCTTTCAACATGTTCTTGAAGTCCCGATAAATAACCTTGATAAAGGTTTCTTTATCTTGGTCTACTCCATAAGACTTCTTAGTCGCCCCGTCCTCGTCCATATCATCACAGCCAATATCTTTCTTCAGCTGCCGGTATTCATTCATGCCGAGACTTTTATAGGCGTTATTGACTATTGTATTACCAACAGCGATACGTGAGTTTTGGATGATCTCCAGACATTTTACGCAGCTTGCCAACGTGCTGAGATCACCCTTGAACCGATAGGTGCTCTCTAAACAAAATGGCGCATTTGCTGCATACGCGGCATCGTTGAAAATGTCAGCCGGATACTCAGTCCAATCAGGTGCATTGACCTCATTAAACGTATCTGCAGGAATTTCAAACAGCGGTTCCTTTTCCAGGTACAACCGTTTTTCGTCCTTGACCTTGCGTGCAGTCAGATACCTAACTTCTGTCATGCCTTCATAGATGGGCACAACATAAAATCCATTACTAAACGCAACTGTTGCACCGGTGGCCAACCTCTGGTTATTTGCGATGATGTAGAATAATTTCTCCGTATCATCACGCATCTCCTGGATCTTCATGGGTTCACCCTGGTGTTTCAGGATAAATCCAGCGATAACATCATCAACTTTTTCCAGGTCAACGTCGACTTGTCTGATCAGTACATACAGCGGAAAGATGCTAGTCGGCAACGGGTTCTTTTCATCACCATCAATTACAACCGCGTTGTACTTAATGAATTGACGAATTTTCTCACATTCGGTTAGTCTCATAACTATATACCTCCTTTAATTACGCCCCTGGTTTATATCCGGGCCAGATATTTTATTATGGGTATTCTACCAACTTCTCTATACCCATAAAAATAATATATCTACATAATGCCAGATAATACGATTTACCACATACATGGGATAAAAAAATAAGCAACCAGTAATTCTATACTAATTGCTTATTTCATTTGCCAAAAATAGGTTAGATCGTCATGCATATTTACATTTGACGCCAAAATATTTGATTTAACAGTAAATTTACATTGGCCGGACTGATGTTTTATTGTTGAACTAATTTCATTAGCATTTTATATATTTAATGGTATAACGAATTTACATTAAACCGTCGTAGTATTGATTGTCGGCATAATTTATACATTGATGATTGATATGTTTGTTCGAATCCCTTATTAGATACCATTGGTGTTTCATATGTTTAATCATGTATTAAATTTCCATTTATACATCATGCGTTAGATCACCAGGTGGATTTATATACATTAGACCAGCGAATGTTTAATATGCCACATAATTCATTTGGATATTAATGTCTGATTATTGTCTATATTAATACATTAAATAACGATAGGTTCAATTTTTGTCAGTATTTTACATTTGAAAAGTGTGGGTTCGATACCATTATACATTACATTCGTTTATTATAGGTTTAATGGGGGACTCTATTTTTCATTTATAATATAAATGCCTGATACACCTTACTATTTACATTATAATTACTTATGTCTGATTCACCTTAAAATTACATTATCCGTGAAAATGTTTAATCTGCCAGACTATCTGCATTTATATCACGTAGATTAGATTGTATACTAAATTCATTGATGTGGTATATGTGTAATTGTAACTGTCTATTTTATACATTGATATTTACTAGGTAAGATTGTTTTCCATATTTTACATTCATCGTCCTAATGTTAGCTGGAGAGCATAGATTTACATTGTCACATCATATGTTTACTAGGAGAACCGATTTTACATTTGCTCATCATATGTTTAATAGGCGAGCTGATTTACATTAGACTAGATATTTGTATATATTACATTCTTCTTGCCAAGGTTAAATTACGAGATTGATTTCATTGACAATTCATATAGTTGATACACCTTACAATTACATTGACCCGCCCTAGGTTTAATAAGTATCACCATTGCATTAAATTATCATATTGGTAATTGTAAAGAAATATTTTACATTAGTGGCTGATAGGTTTGATTTGCAGAAACATTTACATTGGTAGCCGATATGTTTGAATTACGAATTTAATTTACATTGTCCAACGAAAGGTTTGATAGCGGAGCTAATTTACATTTATCACCGAAAGGTTTGATTCGCAGCTTAATTTTACATTCATAACTAGTATGTTTGATTTACGCTCTAATTTACATTTTCCTGTTTACATGTTTGATTCACAGATATACTTACATTGTTCGTCGACATGTTTAATACATTTATATATTTACATTTACAGTGGATATGTTTAATTCACAGACATATTTACATTACTTCCTTTTATAGGCTAGATAACTCTATGTATTTACATTGGCTTTCTTTAGTATTGATCTAACTTCTTATTTACATTTCGTCACCCTAGGCATGATTGGATTGGCATATTACATTTATGAGATCTATGTCTTATTACGTACTCAATTACATTGGCAAAATGTGTGGGTGATATTACCTCTAATCCATTATAATAACATATGTCAAATTACCATTCAGATTGTACCATTTAGATATCGTGTGTTTAATAGGCATAGGTATTAATGCATTTATAATTCATATGGCCGATTCATAATTGGATTTGCATTGTGGAAATAAGTAGTTGATCAATGGCCAGATTTCATTTGTAGGCTAAAGGTTGATAATTAGTTTAATTTGTACATTTTTGTGCCAAATGTTAGATAGGTTTTCAAATTGCATACATTGGTGTGCTCAATGTTTGATCTTGTACTAAATTTTTACATTATCCATTGATTTCCGCTAGGTTTAATAATGATCCACATTTTTTACATTGATCTTCCGGATATTTGATGTAGTAACCAATTTTACATTAGCCTGTCTTATGTATGATGGCCATCATAATTTACATTATACGGTTATATGCTCTATTGTGGCTGAAATTCATTGAAAATCAGTATATTTGATTATGCCCACAATTTCATTCGTATGTCATGTGTTTAATATAATCCCCTATTAAAATACATTAGTTGGTAAGATATTTGATGTGTTTCCGAATTTTATACATTTACATGTGCCAGGTTTAATATTTTTTATATTTCCATTTGTCTATTTTATGGTATATGCTTCATTTCATCCATTGAATGGCCTAAGGTTTTTATTGGCCTTTCTATTAATACATTACGCCACTGCAGGTTTGATTACCTCGATAATTGTATCATTTTCCCCAAAACATGTTTAATACATATTTCAATTCATTTGGACAGTGTTGATTAAATTATCCAGCAATTACATTACAGATATGCATGTTTGATTTCGCTCTAAATTACATTGAGCAAATGTATGTCTAATTCACATTCCTATTGTTACATTTCACGGAGGTATACTTGATAATTCTTCTTATACGCATTGATTTCGTGTATAATAGATAACTGGGAATATTACATTAGTGAAACATTGTGTTGGGTCTTTCCCCCAATTTTACATTGTGATACTTGGGTTTTAATAAGTTACAGAATTCATTGTCAACATATAAACTTGATTAGCATTTGTATTTACATTGGCGTTGTTAATGTTAGATTTCACCTCTAATTTCATTTATATGAAGAATATTTGATAAATCTTCGAATTTACATTGATATTTGTAATGCTAGATAGCATATCAAATTTCATTTGTGTAGTGCATGTTTGATCGAGCATCGAATTACATTAGTCCACCATAGAGTGTATTGCTGCGTGTTATTTTACATTGAGTACATATGTGTTAGATAACAACTCATAATTCATTACACGTAACCATGTTTGATCAGTTATAATATTTGATACATTTGTTTGCCTCATGTTTGATTTCGGCACGCATTACATTAGTCATATAGATGGTTAATCGTAACTGATATTTTTGCATTACCATGCTGGGTGTTTTATAATCGCTGAAATTCATTGGTAGCATATATGTTTAATCACGGCTTTTATTACATTGGCTCTACCTTATTTTTTTGATTTCACCTCTAATTCCATTATAATGCATAATGTTTAATTGCACCGCCGATTTACATTTAGTTCGCACATGTTTGATGTTACAGCCAATTTTTCATTACTGGATGCTATGTTTGATTATGGTGCGCATTTACATTGGTAGGATGCACGTTTAATCTTATAAATCATTTCATTCGGCATTTCAATGTTGGATTACGAAATGTATTATGCCATTTCTTAACCAAAGGTTTGATGTCTTCATTAATTACATTAACAGTCTGAATGTTTGATCACCTTGATGATTACATTAAACTAACATATGTTTGATATCGTATGTTATCACATTAGAAAAGTGGATGTCTAATTCCATTATAGATTAGATTGATAATATATATGGTTAATTCATGTTCAGATTTACATTATATATCAATAAGTTTGATTGTGATAAAAATTTTACATTAGCCTGTCTTATGGTTTATGGAGATGCTTATTTCATTCACACATGTTATGTTAGATCTTTATATAGATTACATTGTCAACATTGATGTTCGATAGCATTTGGTATTACATTGCACCTATGGATAGCTGATCAAGGCTTAGATTACATTATATATCGACCAATTATTTTTTACCTCCTCCATGTATATGATATATATTTCAAATCCCAATTTAACGATTTTATATGGTGTATGGATTTATAATATCCATACACCATATTTAGTTAGCATATACAGAATTGAGAAATACCAATTGATTCGTCCTTCAGAAGTCCTGTATCACTATTGAAGTATCCAGTATTTCTATCAATAAACATAGACCGACGTGGATCAAAGATCTTCTTGAACTTCTTTTTGAACTCATTGGATTTGATAGATACGATATTTAACACATCACCGTCAAACATATTTGGACTATATCTTCACCCATATCAGATATGGGGCCTGGCACTTCGAACATAACCCGCAAGTTATATCCTACTCTACTCTGTCTATATCATATATAGCATTTCGATAGTCTCTACAGATGATTGGAATCATCCACGGTATTACCAAAGCTAACCATCCTCAGATGGCCCTTAGGCTCTCTTACGGAGCTACTTCGCGCATTATTAGCCTTATACTGCTCCTACCGTTAGCACCTATACAGGCACACCGCTTGTTAAGCGTTCACCAGATTCTCAGTATATGTTACCATATACCCCGACCTTGACGGCTCGTTGATCGGCATTTAAACTAGCAAGTATCTGTCCAGATAAGGACATTGTTAAATCATCATATTCAGTTTTCACTGCCTTAACCTGACAGCATACAATGCTACCAAAATTAATTGTCCTTTATGTTCCATATAGGTCGTTACCCTATATGCTGTAATGTTACAGCTACATGTTACCATGTAGAGCAGACTATATCTCCATCCATAATATATGGATGCGTCACGTTTTGATTTAAGGGGTTCTCACCCACCTACATTTAGGCCCTACGGTTATTGCCATTATTTATACAGGATTGGCTTACACCTAGTCGTTAGGCATTTGAATTAGCTCTGGATTATCTCCATAGAGATTTCCCCAGTATTAGTGACGATTCACCGTGATATTACTATCATGGTGCCCTATGTTGTTAAGGATTCCTGTTGACAAGACACACACATCCACCCTTGGTATGCTTGATAAGGTATTTCATTACCTCATATACTGTCTCATCGAAGCCCATCTGAGCTTTGTTCCATTTATTGATAGCTGCTGTCAGAGTTGTGTTATATAACCGCATAATTACATTGATGATTTCAGGTTTATACAGCTCAAGGAATGTTAAGTACGGCAGTTTTATTTCATGTGCTCTTAATGTGGTATCAGGTATGATAACATTGCGTGCACTGAAATTAATACGACCACCAAGAATGTTTTCCCTGATGTGGCCCTCTTTCTGATTGACGATCTTGAATATGTAGCTATATAACAGGTTGATTTTCTTTTGTGCCTTGAATAATGCAAGGTTGATAGTTTTAACTGTACTGATGTTAACCTCAGCCTCCTTGTTGAGTACATTGATGTTAGCCATCAGTGAGTTGTACTTTTTGTCTATATTGGTGAAACTATAGTCTTCCTCAGTGAGAAATACCTGACGTAATACTGATGAATAAATTGGTATGTTGGATGCAAATACCTTATCACGGTTCTCTTTGATATTGTCATAGAGATCCTTTTTCATTTTCTTACGTTTCAACGCCCAGTCCAATATCTCATCGAATTTCTCGCGAAACTTTAACATTCCAATGCCATAGTATGGATTCTTATTACGCAATTTTTCATCAGGCAATTGGAAATATCCATTAAGGTCCATTTCATACTTGAACTCGATCATATCAGCCAGATAGGTCTTACCTATTAAGGCTTCAATTTTCTTGTACATCGACGGCTGGATGATCTTATAGCCATGCTTGATATGATACCAGGCAAATATCTTAAGGTCTGTATCAACAAACTGTACCTTAGTACCACAGTCTTTACATATCTCACCTTCATAGATCTTACCTATCATATTACCGCATTGGCAACGATAGCGTTCAGCGAACGCATTGTCATCCTCAAATGATGTACCAAAGCGTGGGGAATGGATTCCATTCATGTTTTTCTTACGGGTCTTATCAAATGGTCTTTCATAGGCTACGAAACCTTTGCCCGTCAGGATATCAGATTTAAATTCCTCATCCCAATTGATCTCTTCGGTCCTGCATCCTAATGTATCCGGATTATAATATTCCGGTAACAATTTCTCAAGTAGTTTGATATCCGATGCAGTCATACCATCTTCGATTAATGCCATATCACTAAATCCCCTTTCATACACTCATATGTATTTTTATGTCAAATTCGTTTTACTGCACTATAATGATATATATTCATAACGCTAATTTAAAATATATACGACATAATTGTAATCCGGTAGTTTTGTAAGATGTTTGCAACGTAAATAAGCATGAAAATATGGCAATGGTTCGCCTGTTCCTTTCAATTTTCAAATAACTTTCACGATTTGCTATGAAAACTGAATTATAAACTGACAGTGCAAATTGGGCTAATGCTGTTCTGTTTGTGATCCTCGTATTTATAAATCACGTAAAAAATGATTACCTCTTTCGACATATAACTTTTTGCTAGCCGGATTACATATATAGATAGGGTTGTCAATTACATATTGACAAACCCTATCTATATTTTGTTTGTTAAAAATTCTCAAACATCGCTACATGTATATCGTCGTCACACACGATGATATTAGCAGATCCAAGTATGATATCTTTAATTATCTGAGTATAATATATCTTGGAATATATATAAGCACTAATTTTTTCATCACCAGTATGTAATACGGATTTTAGATTTGATACTGCTGTATATATTACATTAATATTCCAACTTAAGTTAACCCCATCATATCTGGTTTTAGATTTGATATAATCATTAACCATATCTTCTAAAAATGTAATCTGCTTCTCTGAACTACTCATATTTTCTGATAGGACGATGATATTATATAAAATATCCTCGTCTGCTTTTACCGCACCTTTAGGTCGCACTAACAGAACACCATCAACGCCCCTGATTTTAGCAAACCTATGGCAGTAACATGTCTTGATGAAATGGTCGATCTCATCAATGGCATGCGTTAATTTCAATCCATCAACAGTATTCATTAAGTATCACGACCCACTTTCATAATATTGTATTTAATATCTCATATACTTTCATAAATAGCGTGCCAGGAAGTTATCCTGTTATAAAATCAATAATAACAAAAACTAGAAATCCTACTGCCAGCAAACCTAAGAAAGCTACAAGCATTTCAAATTCACTCATAATTAATCAACACCTTTTAGCCGATCAATTTAATGCATTAAACACCCATTAATAATCAGTCGACTAATTTTATAGGTGATGACCCTGAATATATGACACAACAATTTGCGAACTATAACAAATATTGTCATTTGATAGTGTAAATATCCATATATAAACTCAGGGTCATTAATAACCATGTCCTGAACCATTATTTTATATATACTTCAAATACTATTTCTATAGCTCCACCATCTGTTATTGAATCGAGATCTTTCTCTATTGTATCATAGAATGTTTCAATGGGCTCATAATGAAATTTTACACCGTACTTGGTGATTATAAATCGTGTTTGATTTTTTATGCCACCAATAGCTTTTAATGGACCGGATTTAAAACTTACCGATTTTGATAAATCATGGTTCATATAAGCAAAAAATATAACCATGTTATTAACAGTATATACTTTCGGATCATTATTCATGAACTCAAAATTGATATCGATAGCTCGTCCATTTATATTAGATATCTTAAATGATTCCAATCCCATTTTACCAGTTTTCTGAGTAAAATAACCAAAATTACGTGCAGGGTTGGTGAACGATGCTTCATATCCTAAACTCTTAATTGTACTAATATCTTCTCTTGTTGATTTTCGTACTATTGATGCTATATAGCCAGGATATAACAAACCTTCTATCCTATCCAGCATACTATATGAACTATCCAGTTCATTGCGGAGTGTAAAGTTTTCCAATATATTTGATGATTGTGACATCACTGTTTTATCCAGACATGCACCATTTTTGTTTTCCATGATAGCATATCCACCATCCTTTCTCTATATAGTATTGATAGATTGTACGTATCCATATAGTAAAAAAGAAGCCAGGGAAAGGGGACCTGGCTTCAACGAGAGTGGATATATATATA
>JAEEGL012724902.1_pt1 | contig 23098 bp, 17 predicted proteins | sample 9134231 | NCBI WGS metagenome assembly JAEEGL01 (sample SAMN16246548, study PRJNA631951) | gut metagenome | biome: gut microbiome; feature: rumen; material: fiber-attached | host: Bos | place: Iran: Karaj | collected 2018-10
ATTGCATTTGATGCTTGAGCAAGTGAAATATCACTTTCAGTTACAGTACCAATTCCTGATCTTATAACTTTAATCTTAACTCCTTCAACATCAATCTTTTCTAAAGAATTCTTACAAGCTTCTTCTGAACCTCTTACATCACATTTTAATACTACATTGATTTCTTTAACACCTGATTGAATAGATGCAAATAAATCATCAAGTGAAAGTGATTTAGGAGCAGCTGCTTTAGCTTTAGAATCTACAACTCTCTTTTCTGCAACTTCTCTTGCTTTCTTTTCAGTTTCGAAAGCCATGAATTTATCACCAGCTTCTGGGTTTCCATTTAAACCAGTAATTTCAACTGGAGTTGATGGACCAGCAGAAACGATATCTTTTCCTTGGTCATTCTTCATTGTACGAACTCTACCATTAGTTAAACCAACAACGATAGGATCACCAATTCTTAATGTACCATTTTGAATTAATAGTGATGCAACACCACCCATGTTTTTATCAATTCTAGATTCGATTACTGTACCAGTTGCATATCTATTAGGATTTGCTTTTAATTCTTCAACTTCTGCAATTGCAAGTAAAGTATCAATTAAGTTAGGAATTCCTTCACCAGTTAATGCAGAAATCTTAACGAATGGATATTCTCCACCCCATTCTTCAGGAGTAATTCCTTCAGCTGACATTTCTTGCATAACTCTGTCTGGATTAGCTTTTGGAGAATCCATTTTATTAACTGCTACTACAATTGGAACATTAGATGCTTTAGCATGGTCGATAGCTTCTTTAGTTTGAGGCATAACTCCATCTTCAGCACTTACAATAATAATTACGATATCAGTTACTTGTGAACCTCTCGCTCTCATTTCAGTAAATGCAGCATGTCCAGGAGTATCTATAAATGTAATTTTTTGACCATTATATTCTACTTGGTAAGCACCAATACTTTGAGTGATTCCACCTGCTTCACCAGCTGCAATATGAGAATTTCTAATGTAGTCTAGTAAAGTAGTTTTACCATGGTCAACATGTCCCATGATTGTAATTACAGGAGGTCTAGCTTCAAGATCTTCTTCTTTATCAATTATTTCATAATTTTCAAAGTTAGTTACGTCTCGAGTTTCACTTCTCTTTAATGTTTTACCAAATTCTGCTACTACTATTTCAGCAGCATCAAAATCTATTGATTGAGGAAGACTAATCATCATACCTAACATCATAAGTTTCTTAATTAAATCAACACCAGAAACTTGTAGTTCATTAGCTAAATCTTGAACTGTCATTCCTTCTTTATATAAAACTACATTTTCATCTTTCGATGCTTCATTACTTTGTAGTTTTTCTTTATTTTTATACATTTCTTTTTTCTTGTTTTGGAATTCTTTAGCAATAGATTCAGAAGATTGTTTATTCTTATTCTTATTGAATTTTTCTTTTTTGTTAACATCACTTTTAGCAATAGTATTAACACGATTATCTTCCATCATTCTATCAACGATAATTTCTTCTTCTTCAGTTTCGATTTGTAAATCATCTTCTTCATCTAAAGAAAACATTGTATTATCAAGCATAACGATTGCATCATCATCTAAAAGATCATCTTTTTGATTAACTTTAATACCTAATTCTTTACACTTGTTTAATACGTCTTGAACAGTATAATTCATACTTTCAGCATATTCTTGAACTGTCATATAATATACCTTCTTTCTTTTTATATTGTTTTTCTTAACTCTTCAAATACACTTTCTTCAACAGTAGTTTCTAATAATTTGTTTAAGATCTTAGTCTTTTCTGCTTTATCAAAAACTTCTTTATCACGTTTTAAGTAAACACCATGACCGTTTACTTTACCTGTTAAATCAACGATGACACCGTCATCGGTCTTTACTACACGTATAAGTTCATTTTTTGGAAGTTTCTCTCTTGAAACTACACAAGTACGCATAGGAATTTTCTTCATTATCTATTTCCTTCTTCTTGAATTTGAGTCATTGATTTAACATCAATTCTAAACTTAGTTAACTTAGAAGCTAACTTAATATTAATACCTTTTTTACCAATAGCTAGAGATAATTCATCATCAGGAACAATAGCTAATGCTTCATTTTCTCCATTTTCATTTTTAAGAACATTTACAATAACATTCTTAGCTGGTGAAAGTGCATATTTAATAAATTCTGCAGGATCTTCAGAGTATTTAACTAAATCTACTTTTTCTCCATTTAATTCAGAAAGAATAGAAGCAATTCTAACTCCTCTTTCTCCGATACATGAACCAACTGGATCTACTTGTGGATCATTTGAGTAAACAGCAACTTTACTTCTTACTCCTGGTTCTCTTACTACTGAATGTAATTCAATAGTTCCATCTTGTAATTCTGGAATAACTGATTCAAATAATCTCTTAACAAATCCATAATGTTTACGAGTTAATAAAATAACTGGTCCTTTGTTTCCTGCTTCTACTTTAGAAACATAAACTTTAATTTGAGAACCCATCTTTAATTTTTCACCTGGAATAATTTCTGATTTTGGTAAGATACCTCTAGTTCTACCTAAATCAACATAATAATTCTTAGCATCTTCCATAGCTAAATTTCCAAGTAATAATTCATATTGTTTATCAGCATATTCATCAATAATAGAATTCTTTTCTGCTTCTCTAATTTTTTGTACTACAACTTGTTTGCAAGTTGAAGCTGCTACTCTACCAAAGTCATGTGGAGTTACTTCTTCTCTGAATTCTTCACCAACTTTAGCTTCTGGCCATTTCTTTAATGCATCTTCTAATAAAATTTGAGCATCACTATTAATTTCAGGATCTTCATATGTAATGTTTCCTTCTTCATCAGTGATTTCTTTTCCGTCATCATAATCGTCTACTACTACATAGTAACGATATACTCTGAATTCTCCAGTCTTTCTATCAATTTCAACTTTAACATTTGATTTTGATTCATAGTTCTTTTTATAAGCACTAATTAAACCTTGTTCCATTGCTTCATAAACAACATCTTCAGAAATAGATTTTTCTTCGATAATGTTCTTTAAAGCCTTAATAAATTCCTTACCGTTCATTTTATTCTTCTCCTCTTTCTTTACTTGTAATTTCTAAGGTGTATTCTTGATCAATTAAATCATATTTATCAAGAATTGGATTAATAACTCTAGTTGCTTCTACGATAGTGTCTAAATCAATTCCATTAATTTTATCTAATTCAATTTTTAAATAATATTGATTTGATTCTTTCTCCCATGTTACAGATTCAACAATTATTTCCATATCTTGCATAGGTTTTGTAATAATTTCTCTAATTTTTTCTAAAGTTTTCTCCATAAAATACCTCCAAACATAAACAAAAGTGGGAATTTCTGCCCACTTAAATGTTACTTGTATTATACTAGATGCTTAATCTTAAGTAAAGAAAAAATCTTAAGTTTCCTTAAGATTTATTCATTAGTTTTGTTTTTTATGAGTGTATATTGCTAATCCAATTAATGAAATAGTAATAAATGCACTAGTCATAATAGAATAGTCAACTTCAGAACCAGTTTGAACAACTTCTTTTTCTTCTTCTCCACCTTCACCCATAATGAATTCATAAACATAAGTTACTTCAACGTCAGCAGATTCGATTTCACCAGTTCTTTCACCAATAACTTTAACAAGTTCGTATCCTTCGAATACTTTTTCTTCAGTAGTATATGGATCTCCATCAAGTTTATCAGTTTCAATAACTTGTTCATGAAGTACATTACCATCTACATCAACATAGTTAGTAATAACTTTATACATATCAGTAGTTAATTTGAATCCTAAACTTAATCCAAAATAATAATCTTGATATGAATTATCATTATATGGTCCATTCCATTCCATTTTAATTACTGTTGAATTTTCTTCAATATTAGTTAAATTATCAACTAATTGATCATTTAATTCACTTGGTGCTTCATCTCTCATGTAAGAACCTAATGAATATTTAGAATCAGGATCTTGTGTTACTTCAGCTGATTCTGGCATTACTGTAAAGATTTTATTATTAAAGAAATCATATCCTAATCTTGCGATTACTTCATTAGTTTCTCTAATGTCAGTTGTATAACCAAGTTTTTCAAGTCTATGACCAAAGATAACAGCCACTTCTTCTACTGGTAATTCATATAATGAATTATATTTTTTACCATCTCTTTTTGAGAAGAAATCTAGATAATACTTATCTAAATCCTTAATGCCGTTTGGATAAACTAAGTTACCTTCTTCATCTTTAATTTTTAATAATGCTGCATTAATCTTATCATCAGTACAATCACTTCTTGAATCTGAATTTAATAATTTTTTTAATACATCATTATTAGTTCTTTGAACATTAAATGGAGAATCATAATTAATTTTATTACCATCAAATGTTTCAAAACTATCTTTATCTTCCTTTAACTCACTTTCAAGTGATTCTGTTGATGCAACTAACGAGTTATTCTCATAACTAAAATTATAATTTGTATTATTAACAATTGTAATAGTAATAACTGTTGCATCTCCAGGTTGAATTACAAATGTATGAGTCTTAGACATATCATAACCAACATTTAAAGTAATTTTTCCTCTGTTAGCATTGATATCATAGTCTTCTGTGATTGTATAAGTTAGATTTACATAGTATATCCAAGTTTGATCATCTAATCTAGCAGTACCTTCAACAGTAACACCTTCAGTTGTTTGAGCTAATTCCTTAATTTCAGTTTTTTCATAACTGATAGTATCAGTTAATGTAGAATTAGCTTCAAGTTCTTCAGCATTAACTAATGGTAAAAATGCAAATAATGCCACTAGTAAAACTGAAAAAACAGTTTTCTTTTTCATTTCTTTCTTCCTTTCCTATATTATCTTGTTGTTTATATAAATATAGGAACTCGAAAGACTCCAAACATATCTAACTAATTTAATATTTATATAAACCAAAACCCTCTTACTTTGACAAATACTCTCCCAAAGTTAACAATTATAATAATATAATATTTACAAAAAGCAACAAAAATCGACATTTTCCGACAAAAAACTACACAAAACAACAAAAAAGACCTATATGATTAGGTCTTTTTAATAATTAGTTATTTTTCTTTTTTGAAAGAATTGAGAATCCAATTAAAGATAAAACAATAACTGTGCTACTCATAATTGAATAATCAATTTCAGATCCTGTTTGAACAACAATTGGTTCTTCTGGATTTTCTTCTGGATCTTCATCTCCACCTTGTCCACCAACGAATTGATAAATATAAGTAACTTCAGTTTCTCTAGTGTTAACTTCTCCACTTTCAGTTCCTTTAGTTTCTATTAATTCATAATCAGTGAATTCCTTAGCAGTTGTAGTATAGTTTTCTCCATAATAGTAAGAATCAACTGTTGGAGTTGTTAATTCTTTTCCATCTTCGTCTACATAGTTAGTAGTTACTTTACCTTTTTTCATTACTATACCATCAATATGATATAAACATTCTGGTACTTCAACTTTTACATCATTACAATTTATATCTTTATATGTTCTTGTTTGTTTAGAAGTACTTGTAACCTTTAATACATACCAAACAATATCATCATCTTCTTGTAAGTTTACTTTATAAGTACTATTTAAGAATGCGATTACTTCTTTATCAGTAATTTGAGTAGTAACTTCGTCTTCTACTCTTTCACTTAGTTTTAAAATAAAACTTAAATCAGTAGATGTATTAGCAGTAACATCATAAACTTTTTTACCAGTCACTGAAGTTGAACCTACATATACATATTCTGATTCAGAATATCCTGTAGAACCATTTTCATATTGAATCTTTGAATCAATTCTTATGAAAAGGTCTGCAACTGGATGATACACAAATTTAATTTCAGTGTTTTCATTAGCAGTACCAACTACTGTTGATGATTCACTTTTTAACATGTATCCTTTGATTTCTTTTGCGATTATCTTATATTCTTCTCCAACATTAAATTCTTTAACTTCAGTAGAAAGTTCTTTATTATTGTTATCAACATATTTAACAGTAATAGTTACTTTTTCAGTTTGAACTGCTACTGGAGTTTCATCTGTAGTATTAACTTCTTCAGCACTTGCATATGGAGCTACAAGTATGAAAGTAGCTAATAATACTAATAAATAGTTTCCTAATTTTTTCATATTTCTCTTTCCTTTTCTTAAACATATCCGCTTTTGAAAAACATATTATCCCCAAAAGTTATTGTTTATAATAATTATTTTTTTAAGAAAAGCAACAAAAATCGACATTTTTCGACAAAAAACTACTTAAAACCAAAAAAAAGACCTAATTTTAGGTCTTATTTATATGTAATTACATATGTATGTAGATCATTAGTAATAGTAATCGATTCTACTACATTATTCTTTATTTCTACTTTAATAGTTGAAGTAGATGTTTCATCTTCATATGAATATGAATAAATAACTCCATCATCAGTATTAGTTGGAACTGTTTTATTAGTTTCAAGTATTTTAATTAATTCAGATGGAACTAAGAATTTATAATTCATCTTTGGAAGTAAATCATCATTTTCAATTGGAGTAGTTTCTCCGGCTGGAATTTCATAGAAAGCTCCATTTTGAATTTGAAGTTTTTGATATCCATGATGATTACTTTCATAAAATGCTGTTACTAAACCATCACTCTCTTTTAAGTTACTTAACTTTATAACAAGATTATTTTGAGTTGGAGCATCAATAGTTATATATGCTTCTTTATCAAGTAAACCATCTAAGATAACTTTTAAAGATTCAGTTTGTTTATTAGCAATTTTAGTTGTTGGAACTGTTGATTCCCTTTCTTTTCTATCATTGTTGATAGATACTCTAGCTGTAATAATAATTACAATTGCTATTAGTAAAAATGCAAGTATCTTAACACCTGAATCAAATCCTTCGAGATTTTCGTAGTTATACTTAAAATCATCAAAGAAGTTTGATTCTTCCTTTTTATTCTTCTTCATTTAAAACAGCTCCTTTTAAAGATTCTTTATTGAAACCGTTAAAGAAGTCTTTTACAAACATTTCTTTTTTACCTGCTGGTTTAATTTTCTTTATTACCAAAGTAGAATCTGAACAAGCTACTTCAAATGAATCCTTATTTACAGCTACAACTGTTCCCGGTAATCCGCTTGTTGATTCACCTACGGAAGTTTCTAATACTTTCCATTCTTCACCATTAACTTTAATATTAGCAAGTGGTGTTGGATTTAGTGCTCTTACTAAATTATGTAATTCAGTAGCACTCTTAGAAAAGTCTAAACGTTCATCTTCTCTTTTGATTTTAACAGTATGAGTTGCTTCATCATCATTTTGAGGAATATCGAAGTTTTCTCCTTCTACTATTACTGGTAATGTTTTAGCAAGTAAGTCTCTACCTAAGATAGATAACTTATCTGATAAAGTTCCATAAGTATCTTCAGGATCAATGTCTATTTCTTTAGCATGAATAATATTACCAGTATCAAGTCCCTCTTCCATATACATTAAAGTAATACCAGTAGTAGTGTCCCCATTCATAATTGCGCTTTGAATTGGAGAAGCTCCTCTATATTTTGGAAGTAAAGAACCATGAACGTTAATGCAACCATAATCAGGATAAATAAGCATTTGTTTTGGAACAATTTGTCCATAAGCAGCTGTAATAATTACATCAGGTTTCTTATTTAAAATATATTCATACTCTTCTCTGATTTTATTTGGAGTATAAACTTCAATACCATGGGATAAAGCACATGCTTTAACTGGACTTGGAGTTAAGATTCTCTTTCTTCCTACTTCTTTATCTGGTTGAGATACTACTAATACAACATCAGTAAGTTCAATTAAACTTTCTAAAATTGGAACTGAAAATTCTGGAGTTCCCATAAATACTACTTTTAAATCTTTAAGTTGTTTTGCCATAAGATTTCACCTCTTGATAATTATACCATAAAAAAAGAATACTTTAAGTATTCTTTAGTCGTTATACATAATACCTTTGCTATCTTTTTGAATATGATATCCATATTCAAATACATAAGACATAGCATATATAAATATTATTTCAACAATATTAAATAAATTTAATTCTAATGTTTGTTTACCAAGTAAAACAAAATTAAATATTGTAGAATAAATTACTGAAAGTATAATAGCTGAAATCATATAATATGCCATCTTTTTCATATGTTCTACATTTTCTAAAGTAAATGGTGTTAAACCATCATGAATATTAGTAAATAGTTTTTCCATTCTAGCTAATGCTAATGAAATAATAAATAAAAACACAAATAAAACTACAAACCCTATCTCAAATAAAATAACAAATAACGACTTTTTAAATCTTTTTAAAGAATTAATTAAAATTTTTGTATTTTCTTTGTTTAAATCACCAATAATAACATGTTCATTATCTGATGCAGTTAATCTTATACCATCATCTAGTTCTTTTATTTCAATGATTTCTCCACTAACAACTAAAGCATCATCTTTAACATCAATTAATGAAATAAATAATGGGACCATTATCATAGCAACTATTAAAAATACCATACCCACTCTAGTTAAGATTTTTCCTATTCTACCCATAATAGATAATATATTACTTAATACTTTCATCCTTTTTTGTTCATCATTATTTAATTTAACTACACTCATTTTAATCTCACTATCCATAAAATCAATATCATTAAAATCTTCATGAACAAGATCATTAATCTTGCATTTAAATATAGTACATAAACATATTATATTTTGCATACTAGGATAATTTTCTCCAGTTTCCCATTTAGAAATGCTTTGTCTTGAAACACCAAGTTTTTCAGCTAGTTCTTCTTGTGATATTTTTCTTTGTTTTCTAATGTTTTTAAGATTATCTCCAAATTTCATGAATAGTCACTCCTTTCATGAGTAAAACATATTATAAAAGTATTATATTTAATACCAACTTTTAAGTGCATTTATTATTATGCACTTAATAATTTACAAAAATAATTATATCATAAATAAAAAAGTCAAAGAATTATCTTTGACTAATTAATTATTCAGTTCTTAAAGCTTCAACTGGATCTCTTTTTGATGCTGCTTTAGCGGGTATTAGACCACCTATTAAAGTTAACACTATACTTAAGATAATAAGTAGTGTTGCATTATCTAAAGTTAACTTAGCATTTAATGCTAGGTTTCCGGTTAAATGATGTATTACCGCATTAATTATTGGAATGAATATATAAGATATTCCTATACCAATAAGTCCTGAAAGGAATCCTATAATAAATGTTTCCGCATTAAATATTGATGAGATATTTCCTTTAGATGCACCAATACTTCTTAAGATACCAATCTCTTTAGTTCTTTCATATACAGAAATATATGTAATAACTCCAATCATGATTGAAGAAACTACTAAAGAAATAGAAACAAATGCTATTAAAACATAACTAACAGCATTAACTATAGTTTTAACTGATGACATTAATGTTCCTGTAATATCAGAATAATTAATTTCCTTTTTCTCTTCAACTTTATCATTATATTCTTTTATGAATTTAATGAAGTTTTCTTTTCCTTCGAATGAAGAAAAGTAAACAGAAATAATTGAAGGTTCTTCTTTATCTTGATATCCAAGCTTAAGTAAATTAGTATCTGCGGTAGATTCAGGAGTACTCATTGCACTTACTACTCTCATAAGTTCATCTTCACTAAAGTTTAGTTTAAAGCAATCCATAAACTTATCTGAATCAATACTAAATGCATTAGTTAACTTACTTGTTATACTTGAAGTCATCTCAGTTACATTCTTAAGAATAACTACTCTCATTTTAGTTTCAGTCATGGTCTTAGCCATTTCAATCATACTTGCTTGAACTTCGACTGTATCTTTAACACCATTTATAATTCCTGTGTAAATTGCATCTTTCATAGTATCTTTCATAGCTTCAGGTACATTATCCAATGCTGTATTATAAGCAGTTAATACTCCATTTAAAATACCTCTATAAATAGTTTTATATGTATCAGCAGGTATATAGTATTCTTTTTCAAAAGAAGATACTATATCACTTACTTCACTACTATTAAGATATGCATCTATATCTAAGACATTCTTAAAGTTTTCTAAGACTTTATTAAATGCATCTTCATATGCATTTAATGCTGGAGTTGTATCAGTAGTAATAGCACCATTAATATTACTTATGTAGAATTCTGATTCTTTAGCCATTTGATTTTGATCTATATTAATATTAAATACACTATTAAGTTTTTCTTCATCTACAGAAACTAAATCATTAAATGTAAATGAATCAGTATTCTTCTTTTCATCAAATTTGTTTCCTGAGAATACATCAATAGTAGTATCACTTAATTGATTTTTAACTATCTCAGATTTACTAGATTCATCTATTATATAATCAATTAATTCAGTCTTATATGCAATTCCTGGATTAATAGATCCACTAGTAACTCCAGACTTAGTGGTTATAATACCTACGATTTTAATAGTAATACCTTTATTGTATTGTTCCTTCATATATTCAGTATCTTTAGTCATATCCTCATAGACTTCATACTTATCATTATATTTGTATAAATTATATGGAAGTATAAGTTTTAATTCTCTATTTAAGATATCATCATATGTAAGTTTAAGTGGTTTATCTATGTTAGAAACACCCTCACCTCTGAATATCTTTGATACCATATCACTTAGTTCTTTTGCTTCTCTAAAACCTAAGGAATAAGTAATTAAATCAGGGATTGAATTACTATCTGGAAGAACTACAACCATTTCATCATACTTTTCTGGAAGTCTTCCTTTAAGAACCTCATATTGATTTTTAATGGTAGTATCATCATTCATAATTGGATGGAAAATGGAACTTGCAGATCCAATTGATGTTGATATGTTACTAGAATACATTGAAGTAAACATATCATTAGGATTCACTTTAGCAAGTGTATTAGTTGAATCATAAGTATAAATATATGGATCAACTGAATACATGTATCCAATTGATGAAACATCTTTCTTTAATTTATCTCTATTCTTTTCTAAATACTTTTTAAATGACCTAATATCATTTGCTTTTACACTAGCAAGTGTTTGAGAAACTTCTTGTCTTTCAATTACATTTTCACCAGTTACTTTTTCTTCTTCATCAGTATTACCACTAGAGACACCTAAAAGTAAACTAGTAATATCAACTGATTCCTTCATTATATTCAACGGATAACTTGTTAGAGACTCTTCTTGAATGCCATCCACATAGTTTTGGAATCCAGTTGAAATTGCTAATATTAGTGCAATACCAATAATTCCTATAGAACCAGCGAAAGCAACAAGTAATGTTCTAGCTTTCTTAGTCATTAAATTATTAAACGATAAAGATAAGGCAGTCATAAATGACATACTAGTTCTCTTACTTTTCTTCTTTAAAATCTTAGTTGATTCTTTAGTATCCACTTTTCCATCATATGGATGAGAATCAGATATTATGTGTCCATCTTTTATATTAATAATTCTATTAGAATACTTCTTAGCTAACTCTGGATTGTGAGTAACCATAATAACAAGTTTTTCTTTAGATATACTTTTAAGAACATCCATTATTTGTTTACTTGTTTCTGAATCTAATGCACCAGTTGGTTCATCTGCTAAGATTATCTCAGGGTCATTAACAAGTGCTCTTGCAATTGCTACCCTTTGCATTTGTCCACCACTTAATTGGTTAGGTTTTTTATGTACATGTTTTTCAAGTCCAACATCTTTAAGTGCTTTAAGTGCTTTTGCTTTTCTTTCTTCTTTAGATACACCAGATAAAGTTAAAGCAAGTTCAACATTTTTTAGTACACTTTGATGACTAATTAAATTATAACTTTGAAAAACAAAACCTACTCTGTGATTTCTATAAGTATCCCAATCTCTATCAGTGTAATCTTTAGTACTTACTTCATTAATAATTAAATCACCAGAAGTATAATGATCTAATCCTCCGATTATATTTAAGAAGGTAGTTTTACCAGAGCCTGATTGTCCTAGGATTGATGCAAACTCACATTTTCTAAAACTAACAGAAACACCATCTAATGCTTTTTGAGTAAAACCTGCGGTTTCATATACTTTAGTTAAATTTTTAATTTCAAGCATTAAAATCACCTTCTTACTATATTCACTCTATATTAATTGTATCTTACTTTATCAATAAGTGAAATACAAATTTTACATAATATTTAACAAAGGTTTATACAAATTTTCAGTTTCTGAAGGGGTCAATCAATTTTTAAAAGAAATTTCAAGAGATTTAAGAGTTAACCGTGTATAAGTATATTAGAGGGAGTATTATCCTGAGTGTTATTCCTTTCTTTACGAAAGGAGTTGTAATTATGGTAAAAGTTTTAAATCGTATGATCCTAATTCTTTTTATAATTATTATTTTACTAATCATTTTCGACTAGTTCGGATATAAACCACAGGGGGTTTTGGATTAATAAACAAAAAGCACTTAGTAAAATACTAAGTGCTATAACCAAAAAATGGGAATAGCATTATGTAGATAATGCTTCCTCTACTAATATTTTATAAAACATTAATAAATAATTCAATAAAAAAGATGAGTATTACTTTTTTATGTAGTAATTCGATTCTAGTGCCTAGAACTCCATATTGGTCTTGTTTTTCTTTAGTATAAAGTTACAATTTCATTTCATGTATCATATGAGATTCTTACTTTCTATTTTTGTATTCATGTAATCATCTAAACAAATACATCCCAAACTTGTTATAAAATTATCCAACTCATTTCTATCAATTAAATAGCAATTATCATCACCATTTGAAATGTCATATTTTTTTATTTTTTCAGGTAGTATAACACCATATTTGCTTTTGACATGATTGTTAACAGATTCATAATCATGGTAAATATATTCTTTAAATGTAGTATAATCAAGTCTTTCAATTATTTCTTTACTAAGAAAATTATTATAAAATTCGTAATCTGTAATTAAATGAAAGAATATGCCTTTTTCATAATCATTATCTACGTTATTTTCATGCAAATAATCTTCTAGAGAAACTTTGCCAGATAAAAATTTTAATAGATCTGTTTTGTCATTATATTTAGTATAGTGACTTTTTATTCTATCCTGTGCTAAATCAACTGCTAAAACTCCTAGTATAAAATCTTCTTTATTATCAATATCGTGATTCTTTAAATACTCATTTGCTGCTGCTAAATGTATCATAAAACTTGCCATATTATTTTTCTCCATTCATACTATAACCAGTATATCATAATTCATTTAAATTAATTATGTTTTTAAAAAATACCTAAAATAGCACCTAAATTATTTTGTATTCACTAATTTCTTTTATATACAACAAAAAATGGAGCCTAATGACTCCTTCAAGGGGTATTAGATTAATAAACAAAAAGCACTTAGTAAAATACTAAGTGCTACTACCAAAAAACGGGAATAGCATTATGTAGATAATGCTTCCTCTACCAATATTTTATAAAACATTAATAAATAATTCAATAAAAAAGATGAGTATTACTCATCCTTATATTTTTCACATTCTTTATCAAGTGCTTCGAATAATGCATCAACCATTTCTTCATCTTTAAGGCGTGCTCCACTAGCAAACTTGTGTCCACCACCATTAAATTTTTCAGCAACTTGATTAATTGGAATATTTCTACTTCTTATATTAATTTTAAATATTTTGGAGTTTTCATCAAATGATGAGAAAGCCCAACATTTAAGTTCTTTAATAAAGTTTAAATCATTTATCATATTAGAGGCTGTAGATGAATCTACATCAAACTCTTTAATTAAACTATTAGTAATCTTTATATATCCAAATCCATTTGGAGTAACTTTTAAATTAGTTATTAAGAAAGATTCAAATCTTCTTTCTTTCATTGGACGTTCATAAAGTTTATTATAAGTATTCATTATATCTATCTTATATTTTTCCATTAACATAGCAGCTAGATATAAAGTCTTTGGACTTGTATAAGAAAGTAAGAATCTATCACTATCTGCGATTATACCAGCATATAAAGTTTCTGCGATTTCTTTATTTAATTCTAATTTTGTATCAAATACAAAATCAGTAATCATTTGTGTACAAGAAGCAGCAGTATCATCAACAAGTTCAATATCAGTAATACCTTTTTCACATGGATGATGATCTATCTTTATAGTATATTTAAATTCTTCTTTTTTAGGTCCGTCTACCCTATCAAATCTTGGAACATCTAAGATAATATATAGACTATCACTAAAGTTAACATCTTCAGGTATTTTGTCTAGAATACCAAAGCATTTAAACTTTGATACTCCAGAACCTATAGCATAAACTTTCTTTTCAGGAAAATTAAGTTTAATAATATCCCTAAGAGCTACTTCAGAAGTAATTGCATCTGGATCTGGTCCAATATGTCTTGCAATTACAATAGTATTAAATTCTCTTATTTTTTTAAGTATTTGTTTGTGTATATTATTCATCATATACACCTCTTTCTATTCTTTAAATTAAATTATATGTATCTTCTGCGATCATTAATTCTTCATTAGTAGGAATTACATAAACATCAATCTTAGAATCTTTAGTAGAAATCTTGATTTCTTCTCCACGAGTATTATTAGCTTCTTCATCTAATTTAACTCCTAAGCATTCAAGTCTTTCACAAATCATCTTTCTAACTGGGATTGCGTTTTCTCCTAAACCTGCAGTAAATGCAATTACATCTACTCCACCAAGTTCAACATAATACATAGCAATGTAATCTACAACAGTCTTAACATATTTATCAACTGCTAGTTTACATCTAGCATCTCCTTCTTCAACTCCAGCCCATACATCTCTAAAGTCAGATGATTTACCAGATAATCCTAAGAATCCTGATTGTTTATTTAAAACATTAACTACTTCATCAACTGATAAATTTTCTTTATTAGCAACGTATGAAATAATTGATGGATCGATATCTCCAGAACGAGTTCCCATCATGATTCCTGGAAGTGGTGTGAATCCCATTGATGTATCAATTGATTCACCATTTCTAATAGCACTTAATGATCCACCTGATCCTAAGTGACAAATAATTGCTTTGTAATCTTTAGTTCCTTGGATTCTTTCAATTTGTTTAGAAACGAAACAATGAGAAGTTCCATGGAAACCATATTTTCTAATCATTAAATCTTCATACCAATTGTATGGTACTGGATAAATGTATTCTTCAGGATCCATTGTTTGATGGAATGCTGTATCAAATACTGCAACATTAACTACATCTGGAAGAGCTTCTTTAATAGCTTTAATTCCAAGTAAGTTTGCAGGATTATGAAGTGGTGCTAAATCACTAAATTTAACAATGTCTTCAATTACTTCATCAGTGATAATTACTGATTTATTATATTTATCTCCACCATGAACTACTCTATGTCCAACAGCTTCAATTTCTTTTAAATCTTTTACAATACCAAGCTTAACAATTCTATCAAGCATAATTTCAACAGCTTCAGTATGGTTCATCATATCGATATCTTCATGAATCTTTTCTCCGTTGAATTTAATATTAAAGAAACTACCTGGGATAGTTACTTTTTCAAAATAACCTGATGCAATAAGTTCTTTATTTTCCATTTCAAAAATAGAAAATTTTAATGAACTACTACCACAGTTTACTGACATAATTTTCATATTCTAAATTCCTCTTTTCCGTAATTATTATACTAAAGTATGCTTATTCTCTCAATAAAAAAAATAAATACAGTCATGTATTTACTTTTTATTTTTTATTATTTCTAAGATAATTAGAACAATATATAAAATTCCTAATATAAATGGTACTAAAGATAATAATTCAATTCTTATTAAATATTTAGATACATCATTTGAATCATTGGTAGAACATTGAGAAACATCTTTTACTTTATAAGCTTTAGACCAATCTTTTAATTCAAAAATATATTCTTTTTTATATTTTAATCCTAACTTATTTAATGTATTTTCATTAATTGCTAAGATAGCATATTTAGTATTATATCCATATGTTTTATTAAAATTATAATTTAATAATTTAATCTTATTATCTGAATAATCTATCCCCTTTTGAATTAAAGAATATGGAATACCTATTTCATTATCTTTTAAAGTATTATCAATAATCATATCTATACCAGATGTTGATAAAGGTACTTCAATATTTACTATACTTATTAAGTTATCTATTTCATATTTATCTTTTATTCTATTATAGTTTTTATTATAGTTATCTTCATCCATATAATAATATGAACCAGAATATAACTTATTAACTATTTCTTTATAGTCATTCTTTATAATAAACGATATTTGAATCAAAATTAAAAATAATATTGTTATAAACACAAATAAAAAATCTATCTTTTTCTTTTCTTTAACTTTTTTTGCCATTTTATTCACCATCCTAATATAATTTTAATTCTGATAAATAAATAAATAAATAAATAAATATTCATAAAAAAAAGAAGTTTTTACACTTCTTTTCAATAATTATTCTGCTTCAGTAGCTAGTTTATAAGTATCTCTTGCAATCATTAATTCTTCATCTGTTGCAAATACATAAACAGGTACTTTAGAGTCCTTACTAGAAATAAGTCCTTCTTTACCTTTTCTTGTAATTGTTTCTTCATTCTTTTCATCATCAAGTTTAATACCTAATGCATGAAGTTTCTTCATTGCTTCTCTTCTGATGATTGGATCATTTTCTCCACCACCAGCAGTAAATACTATTCCATCAACTTTTCCATCAAGTTTGCAATAATATTCAGCTACATAGTTAGCAATTCTTTGAGTATACATATCAATAGCTAAAACTACTTTATCTTCTTTAGCTTCATAAGCTCTATCGATGTCTCTTAAATCTGACATTCCAGCGATACCTTCAAGACCAGATTCTTTATTTAAGATTTCATTAATTTTTTCTGAAGAGAAACCTGTTTTCTTCTTAACATATTGAATTAATGTATGGTCGATATCTCCTGAACGAGTTCCCATCATAAGACCTGCGTTTGGAGTCATACCCATAGATGTATCAATACAATGTCCATCTTTGATAGCACTAATTGATGCACCATTACCAATATGACAAATAATTAAATTTGGTTTCTTATTTTTTAATTTTTCAATCATAGTTTCAGTAATGAACTTATGAGATAATCCATGGAAACCATATTTTCTTACATCATATTTAACATACCATTCATATGGAATTGCATATAGGAATTCTGCTGGTTCCATTGTTTGATGGAATGCAGTATCGAAACATGCAACATTAACAGCATCTGGAATATTATCAACAAATGCTTGTACTCCAAGTAATCCAGCTGGATTATGAAGTGGAGCTAAATCAGAAATTGAAGTAATTTCTTTAATAACTCTTTTGTTTAAAACAACACTCTTTGAGTATTTGTTTCCTCCGTGAACAATTCTATGTCCAACAGCTTTTATTTCGTCTAATGACTTAATAACTTTTTGATCAACTAAATCTTTAAGTAATAGTTGTACTGCCTCTTCATGATCAGCAAAGTCTATATCCTTCTCAACTTTAGTATCACCGATACGAATGCTATAAACTCCATCAGATAAGCCTATTCTCTCAATAGTACCTTTCATAAGAAGCTCTTCCTTTGGCATATCGTATAATCTGAATTTTAGGGAACTACTTCCCGCATTTACAGATAAAATTTTCACATTCTCACCTCTATCTAGTTTTTATAATAGCAAAAAATTATAAAAATGCAAGAAAAAAAAGACTTTAAAATAAATCTTTAAAGTCTTCTTTAATTTGTGCTTTTCCACCATTTTCTACTTTAATAACAGTAGAAGTTTCAACTGCCTTTTTAACAAGTGCATCATAATCAACGTTTGATTCGTATTCTTCACATAAATGTATGTCTGGATTAATTACTGGATGCTTTGGTACAAAGATTGTACAACAGTCTTCGAATGGTTCAATTGAAATATTATAAGTATCGATATCTTTCGCAATTTCAATAATATCATTTTTATCTAAACATGCTACTGGTCTAATTACAGGCATATTAGTAACTGCATTTATACAAGACATACTTGTTAGAGTTTGACTTGCTACTTGTCCAATAGATTCACCATTAACAATACACTTACAATTATTCTTATGAGCTACTCTTTCAGTAATTCTATACATCATTCTTCTCATTAGTGTAATTAAATAATCATGAGGAGCATTCTTAAGAATAGTTTCTTGAATTTCAGTAAAGTTAATTACATGTATTTTTACATAACTAGAGTATTCACTTAACTTAGTAGCTAGTTTAATTACTTTATTTTTTGCGTCTTCCGAAGTATGAGGAGGAGATTCAAAGTAAATAGCTTCAATTCTAACTCCACGCTTCATAGCTAGGTAACCTGCGACTGGAGAATCAATTCCTCCACTTAACATAAGTAATCCTTTTCCTAATGAACCAACTGGATATCCACCTAATCCTTTAACTCTTTCAAAATAAATATAACTTTGTCCACGTCTTACTTCAACATTAATAGTTACTTCAGGATTATGAACATCTACTGATACACCCTTATCATTTAATGTTCTTAAAACTACTCCACCTAATAATCTACTTATTTCCATAGAATCTAACGGATAATTCTTATCACTTCTTTTAGTAGCTACTTTAAATGTTTTAAAGTCACTATCTTTAACAAGTTCAGCTAAAGTAGTTTTGATTTCATCAAAATCTGTTGTGTCTAACTTATAAGCAATATTAATTTCATGAATACCAAATACTTTCTTGATTTTTTTTAGTAAGTCTTCAAAATCATCTTCAGTTGATTCAATAAACATTCTTCCATGATCATAAGTAATCTTTTTAGTATCATCATTAAGAATTGTTTGTATATTTTTTCTTAGTAATTTAATAAAAAAGTCTATATTATCTTTTTTAGTATTAAGTTCAGCATATTTAATAATAATTACTCTTTTCATAAGGTTCCTCCTTAATTACGTAAAGATATTAACATTTTATTCTATTTTTTGCAATAAAATAAGCGTATTTATGTACGCTTATTGTTTTTTAGAAGCTTTCTTTATTAAGTCTTCAGTTCTTTCACGTTTAGACTTTTGAGAGTTCATTATTCTTTTACCCTTTTTATAACTCTTATTTTCTTTTAAAGTTCTTTGTTTTTCTTCTTTTTCCGACATCTCCATTGTTATATTATCCATTACATCACACATTATATCGTTGAATTCTTCATTTTTCATTAATTCTTCATAAGTTAATTCTTCATAAGTCATTTCATTTTTAGATTCATTTGTATTTTCTGATTCTTCATTTCTTTTTGTTTCTTCTTCAAACAAGTTTGGATTTTCTTTTAAAAACTTAGATATATTATTAATTTGTTTATTCTTAAATTCAATTATTTCTTCTTGAGTTAAGTTTTCATTTTTCTTAGCAATAATCATTGCTTTTGCTGTTTCTTCAACAATTTTAGTTAATTCTTCATTTGTTTCTTCTTTAGGTTGTTCAACTATCTTAGTACAATTTTCATATTCTTTTAATAATTCTTTTGCATCTTTTAATTCTTTTATTAATTCTTCATTTTTATTTCTTAAATCGATATTGCTTCTTTTTAATTCTTTATTATTTGCAGTAAGTTGTTTATTTGAAGATAATACTCTTTTATTTTCTTTTTCTAAATTTTCAATTTTAGAGTCTTTCTTTTCTTTCTCATATTTAACAGTTTTTAAAGTACTTTCAAGATTTGTTTTATCGCTTTCAAGAATTTCAATTGTAGAACTTAATTCTTTATTTTCTTCAATTAAATCATTTTTTTCTGATTTTAGTCTATTTGAATCAATATTAACAACACTTAATTGTTCTTTAAGATCACTAACTTCATTTTCTAATTCATCAATAATTTCACTTTCATCTTTATTTAAAGTTGGTTTAAATGGATTATTAATTACTCTATGATTAAATTCTTCAACGTTATCTACATTTTTTTCTTTAATACATATTCTTCCATCATTAGTAACTAGTTTTACTTCTTCACCATTAATATATGTAATAAAATCCGAAGTAACTCTATTTACATGATTATCACTAGAATATAATTTTAAATCTACAAATCCATTCATCGATGAATGAATATTACTTGATGTAGGTAATGTAAGAATTATTTTACTAATATAATCCACAAATTCATAATGATGATAATGTCCATTTATAATCATGTCATAATTTTCAGGCGCTTTAACTTTAACTGTTTGATAACCTGCTTCTCTTGATTCACTTTGAACATGTTTTAACACAATATTTAAATCTTTAATTTTTAAAGATACATATTTGTAATTTGGAATTATAATGTTATGTCTTGTTTTAGTAATAACATCTATTGGATTAATATATTCTTTATGGTAAAGAGATTCATCATGGTCTCCACCAACTGCAATTATTAAAACATCGTTATCAAATGGGAAATCATTTAAGAATTCATTAATTTGATCAATTCCTGATTTAAAAGAATTTTCACCATATCCAAATGTTCCTTGTAAAATATCTCCACATAAGAAAATTATCTTTATATTATTTCTTCTAGCATAATCATAAGCTCTGTGAATCATATTACGATTTTCAAATTGAGAAGTATAATGTAAATCCGATAAACAAAGAATTCTTACTTCATCTTCATCAGGTCTAGTAATAATATTAATTGTTTCATCATTACTATTATCGGCACCTTTAAAAGTATACTTAAAATAACCATCACTATAGAAATTCTTACTTAATGCATATCCACAATTTTCTAATTTATTTATATGTTGATAAAGATCTAAATCATGAATACCTAATGTTGATGCCATTTCAGCAGCAGTGTATCCATTTCTAATATAATTTATTAACTTAACGTTATCCATAATATCACCCCTAAATTGGTGTATATAATACCTTAAATCCTTAAAAAAAGCAAATTAAAAAGCGTATATAAATACGCTTATTTTAATCTAAAATGATATCTATCTTTTATATCACTAATTCTTTCTTGTCTTGTTCTTTGAGAATCTACAATACTCTTAGCTTTAGCTATTAATATACTTGCTTTTTTGATCCTTTTTCTTTCCTTTATTAAAGGGCTATTAATAGTTTTATCATCTTTTTCTTTAAAATCGTTATTATATGTAGGTTCATCACCATTAACTTTATTAACTAATTCTAAGAATTCTTTTCTTCTTCTTTCTTTTTCTAATTCTTCTTCACGAAGTGCTTGTTGAACTTTAGGAGAATTTTGATATTTTTCTAATAAAGCTTTTGTATCTTTTAATTCTTTTAATAAGTCATCTTTTTCATTATTTAATTCATTAACTAAAGTAGACTCATCTTTAATTTCAACATATGGATAAGGATTAACTATTATTTCATGATTGTAATCTTCGATATTATGATTATGTACTTTTACTATATTAATAGTATTAGTTGATATACCTAATAATATTTCTTTTCCAGCAATAACAGTAAATTGTCTTGTTTCAACTTTTTGTAAACAATTATCATCATTAAAAAATAAAGTAAGTTCTACGTAACCTTCGATACCTTGAGCGTGAAGATTAAGATTACTTGTAGTTGGTATAGTAATTGATGAATTAGTTTTATATGCATAAAATTTAAAACAATGTGAATGACCTCTGATTAACAATTGATAATTTCTTAAATCATTAGGATATATTCTTTTTTTAGAATTATCATGACGTAATAAAATAGTACAATTTTTTATATTAAATCTAGCATTAAAATATGATGGTAGAACTATATTATGTCTTGTTTTAGTGATAACTTTAAGAGGATCAAGATAATCTTCTTTATAAATAGTTTCATCATGATCTCCCCCGATACCAAATACTAAGATATCATTATCATACGGAAATTCATTTAAAAATAATTTTACTTGGTTAACTCCCTCTTTATATTCACTAGCAGGATATATTTTTCCTTCAAAAATATCACCAGGAACAAATATTAAATGAATATTATTATCTTTAGCATGTTTATAAGCAGCATTTGTCATTTCCTTATTTACTGCAGGTGAACCATAATGTAAATCTGACATACATAATATTTTAATTTGCTTTTCATTAGATTTACTAATAATATCAGTTGAAGTTTTTATATTCTTTTTATTATCTGCACCAAATTCATATTTGAATTGTCCATCTGAATAATAAGTTCTATGTAATGTATAACCGCAGTTTTCTAATTTATTTATTTCATTATATAAATTTAAATCATGCATTTGAAACTTAACAGCCATTTCTGATGCTAATAATCCTTGTTCAATTGCATTTAGCAAATCATTTCTATTTATACTCATCATATTCATCTCCCTAAAATCTTAGTATATAATAACACAATTTTTATTATTACAAATAAAAAAATAGAGGTATGACCTCTATTTTGGTTGTATTATAAATAGTGTTGGTGAGAATTTTACAACACTATTTTTATTTCACAAAAAAGGACATAAGATTTGATACAATGTAATTGACAATAAAACATTGAAAGGAATCAAACTTATGTCTAATAATGATTATATACTAAAATTACTAAATATCGAAGATAAAAATATATATATTGACCAAAATAATATAGAAAATAAAGAAATCAAAGGTAAAAACTACATAATTATTAGAGGAATATTAACTTATACTCCATCCTTTTGTCCTTGTTGTGGTGTTGTACCACAAAACAATAATGACATAATCAAATGGGGATTTAGAAAAAATTGTAAGATTAAAATACCAAAGATTTCTAATAAATGTTCTATGTTATTTTTACATAAACAAAGGTATTTATGTAATGTTTGTAATAAAACATTTATTGCTGAAACAAATTTAGTAAATAGAAATAAAAACATTTCAAACAATACTGAACTTCAAATAAGAACTGAATTAATGACTAAACAGTCAGAAAAAGACATTTCTAAAAGACTTGATGTTTCAGTTTCAAAAATAGATAGAGTTTTAAATGATATCTCATGTCATACAATAATGAGACAC
>JAEEGL016084044.1_pt1 | contig 23098 bp, 23 predicted proteins | sample 9134231 | NCBI WGS metagenome assembly JAEEGL01 (sample SAMN16246548, study PRJNA631951) | gut metagenome | biome: gut microbiome; feature: rumen; material: fiber-attached | host: Bos | place: Iran: Karaj | collected 2018-10
AAATAGATAATAAAAATAATAATAATGAAAAAGGAAAAAATATTAAGTAAGATCAATTTTTGACCTTCTTTTTAATTGATTAAATATATTTATTCTCAATGATTTTTCTTGTATATAAACTCAATATTTGCTATAATTAGTTAAGGTGATATTATGTCTGAAAAAGAAATGAATGCTAAGGGGAAGGTTAATTATAGAAAGTTAAATCAGGTATTAAAAGTATCTCATAATGTACTTAGAATAATGTATATATTATCTATTATTGCATGTATATTTACTTTTATTATTATTATAAAAGAATTAAGTATATTTAAGTATTTATTAGAAATACTATCTATATTAAGTCCACTATTTATAGGACTAGTTATAGCGTGGTTATTTAATCCTGTAGTAAATTTTCTGAGTAAAAAAGGAGTAAAAAGAGTATTTAGTGTATTACTAATATATATTATATTCTTAGGAATTATTGGTTTATTAGTAGGTTCTATTTTACCAATATTATATGATCAAATAATTAGTTTTGCTAAAAGTTTACCTAGTTTATTTGAAAGTATAGAGGGTTTATTAGATTCTGTATTAAGTAAATTACAAAATATAGATGGTATTAATGTTGATGATATAAAGAATAATATTATGTTACAAGTAGAAAATAAATCTAATGAATTAACTTCAGGTATTACTACTTATGCAGTAAATACTGCTAAAGGATTAATATCAGGTGTATCAACATTTATTGTTGGTTTAATAATTGGATTCTTCTGCTTATTAAGTTTTGAAAATGTAGGAGATACTTTAATAGGATTTGTTCCTAAGAAATTTAGAGAAGATACAAAGAAATTATCTACTTCAATTAATGGTTCTCTTAGAAATTATGTAGTAGGTCTTGCTATTGATGCTACTATAGTATTTGGTATATGTTCTATAGCATTTAGTTTAATAGGACTTAGAGCGCCTCTATTATTTGCAGTATTCTGTGCTATTACAAATGTTATACCATATGTTGGTCCATATATTGGTGCTGTACCAGCATTAATAGTTGCTTTTTCAATGAGTCCAACTATAGGTTTATTAACTTTAGCAGCTATAGTTGTAATTCAATTCTTTGAAGGTAATTTCTTACAAGAATATATAATGAGTAAAACAACTAAATTACATCCAGTAACTATTATTATGGGATTATTGTTATTTGGACATTATTGGGGAGTACTTGGTATGGTTGTATCAACACCACTTATGGCTGTTGTAAAACAAATATATTTATTCTTAGATGAAAAACATGATTTCTTTAAAAATAATGATGAAAATGATAATAATGAATCAAATGATAATACTGAAGATAATAAAAAAGATAAAGATATAAAGGAAGAAAAAAAAGAGGATAAAGATAAAAAAGTTGAATTAGAAATGAAAGAGGTAAAGTAGAATGGGTAAAATTATAGCGATTGTTGGAATGTGTGGCTCTGGTAAATCTGTTGCTACTGAAATGTTAGAAAATGAATTAGGGTATAAAAAAGTATATTTTGGTGGAGTTACTATGGAAAAACTTAAAGAAGCTAATTTAGAGGTAACTCCAGAAAATGAAAAAATGATTCGTGAAGGATTAAGACGTGATTTAGGTATGGGAGCATTTGCAAAAATACTTCTTCCTAGAATTAAAGAGTATGCAAATGAAGGCGATGTAGTATTAGATGGATTATACTCTTGGGATGAATATAAGATTCTTAATGAAGAATTAGATAATATTAAGATGATTGCTGTAATAACAGATAAAAATATAAGATATGAAAGATTAGCTCTTAGAGAGGTTAGACCTCTAACACATGAACAAGCTAAAAATAGAGATATAGCTGAAATTGAAAATAGTGCTAAAGGTGGTCCAATAGCATATGCTGATTATTATGTTTTTAATAATGATTCAATTGAAGAATATCATAATAGATTAGAGGAAATATTAAAACAAATTGAAGGTGAATAAAATGAACATTAAAGATTTATACATAGATTATTTCGTTAGTAAAGGACATACACAAATACCTAGTGCTCCAATAGTACCAGAAAATGATCCATCAGTACTTTTTAATACTGCTGGTATGCAACCTTTAATACCCTATTTAACAGGACAACCACATCCATATGGTACAAGATTATGTGATTATCAAAAATGTGTTAGAACTAACGATTTAGATGAAATAGGGGACTTAACACATCATACATTTTTTGAAATGTTAGGTAACTGGTCTTTAGGTGATTATTTTAAAGATGAATCTATTGAATGGAGTTTTGAATTTTTAACTAAAGTATTAAATATTCCTGTAGAAAGATTAGCTGTAACTATATTTGCAGGAAATGATACATTAGAATATGATAAAGAAGCACATGATAAATGGTTATCATTAGGTATACCAGAAAATAGAATTGCTAGAACTGAAGAAGATAATTTTTGGATAGCTGGTGAAACAGGTCCATGTGGTACTGATACTGAGATATTCTATTTTAGAAGTGATGATGAAATACCAGATACTTTTGATACAGAAGATGATAGATGGGTAGAAATATGGAATAATGTATTTATGCAATATTATAAGCATGAAGATGGTACATTAACTGAATTACCTAAAAAGAATGTAGATACAGGTATGGGATTAGAACGTATTGTAGCTGTATTAGAAGGTAAAAATGATAACTATACATCATCTGTATGGAAAGATGTAATTGAATTAATAGAGAAAATATCTAATAAAAAATATGAAGGTAATGAAGTTAGTATGAGAATAATAGCAGATCATATTAGAACTGCTGTATTTATATCTGCTGATGATGCAGGTATTAAACCATCTAATAAAGATCAAGGGTATATACTTAGAAGATTAATTAGAAGAGCTATTAGACATGCTAAAGGATTAGATATAGATATAAATAGTAATTGGGAAGAAGAGATAGCACTTCTAATTATAGATAAATATAAAAAGTATTATAGTGAGTTAGATAAAAATAAACAGATAGTTATTGATACACTTCGTAATGAAAAAAATAAATTTAATAGAACTTTAGAAAAAGGGTTAAGAGAATTTGAAAAAGCAACTAGAAATAATAGTGATATAGATGCTTTAACAGCATTCCATTTATATGATACATATGGATTCCCTATTGAATTAACTGAAGAATTAGCTAAGGAAAAAGGGTTAAAGGTAGATATAGAAGGATTTAATATTAAATTTAAAGAACATCAAGAATTATCTAGAACTGCTTCTGCAGGTAAATTTAAAGGTGGTTTAGCAGGGGATAGTGAAATAGAAACTAAATATCATACTGCTACTCATTTACTTAATGCAGCACTTAAAGTAGTATTAGGTAATGATACACATCAAAGAGGTTCTAATATTACAAGTGAAAGAATGAGATTTGATTTTAACTGTGATCATAAAATGACTGATGAAGAGAAGAAACAAACAGAGGATTTAGTTAATAAATGGATTGAAGAAAAATTAGATGTTACAGTGGAAGAAATGACTAAAGAAGAAGCAATTAAATCAGGTGCTGAATGTATGTTTATTGAAAAATATCCTGATATAGTAACTGTATATAGTATAGGAAATATATCTAAAGAATTATGTGGTGGACCACATGTAAAAAATACAAGTGAACTTGGACATTTTAAAATCAAGAAAGAAGAAGCTAGTAGTGCTGGTATTAGAAGAATAAAAGCAGTATTAGAATAATCATGGAAAAGATAAATTATCAATTAAAATTAGATGAAATAATAAAAAGTTTAGATGGTAAAACACCTAAACTTTTATTACACGCTTGTTGTGGTCCTTGTTCAAGCTATGTACTTGAATATTTAAGTAATTATTTTGAAATAACTATACTATATTATAATCCAAATATATATCCTGAAGAAGAATATAAAAGAAGACTAAATGAATTATTAAATTTTGTACCTAAAGTAAAATATAAAAATAAAGTAACAGTAATTAGTGATGAATATATACAAAAAGATTATTATAATGCAGTTAAAGGATTAGAAAATCTTGGAGAAAAAAGTAAACGTTGTTATGAATGTTATAAGTTAAGAATGAAAAGAGCATGTATATATGCTAAAGAAAATAATTATGATTACTTTACTACTACATTATCTATAAGTCCATATAAAGTTAGTGAATGGATTAATGAAATAGGTATGAATTTAGAAAAAGAATATGGTATTAAATATTTATATTCTGATTTTAAAAAGAGAAATGGGTATAAAAGATCTCAAGAATTATCTAAAGAATATGGATTATATAGACAAGATTATTGTGGATGTTCTTTTTCACTAAAAGAAACTAATAAATATAGAGAAGAAATTAATAATGTAAAAAACTTATTTAATGATATTGCTAAGTTATATAAACTAGGAGATATAATAGATAACCCAGAAAGACTTAGTGGTGGTATAACTAATAAAGTATATAAGTTTAAAACTAAATTAGGTATATATATTGCTAAAATATTATCAAAAGATAATATAGATATAATAGAAAAAGCAGAAGAAATTTCATATATAGCAAGTCAAAATAATATTAATGCATTAACTGCTATTAAATTAGATACTTATGTAAATAGGGTAGGGGAATGTAATGTAATTGTATATCAATATTATAATGGTGTTATACATTTAACGAAAGAATTAACGCTAAACCATATTAAATTACTTGCTAATAGTTTAGCTAGATTACATAGTATAAAAGTTAATAATAGTATTAGTATTAAAAAGTATGAAAAAAATAATTATAAGGAATTATATGAATTAAGTTTAAATAATAATGATACAAGACTGGATTATTTTAAAAATAATATTGATAAATTATTAAATATATATGAAGATGTATATTCTAATTATTTAAAATTATCTAATCAAGTGTCATATGTACATAAGGATTTTAATAGAAAAAATGTATTATGGAATGATATGGATTTTAAAATAATAGATTGGGAAACAGCTACAATAGATAATCCTAGTATAGATTTTTATAATAGTTTATGGTTTTTAACTAATGATTTTGAAGAAAATAAATTAGAAGTATTTATTAAAGAATATTTTAGTATTATGAAATTAGATGATAATATAGAAATAGGTATAAAGGCAGCACTTATTGAAGAATGTAATTGGTTAGCATTTTCTATTAAAAGAGCCTTAAAAATAGTTACTAATGATGAATATGAAATTAATCTTGGATTTTGTTCTATAGAAAGTAGTCTTAATGAAATAATAAATTATTACAATAAGATAGAAGAGACACTTTACATAATAAATAAAAATAATTAATAAAGTATTTCATTATAATAAATATTTTGATATAATTAATGTAGGAGGAGATAATATGAAGAAAACATATTGTTTAGTAGCAGTTTTACTATGCTGCGCATTATTATTTACAGGATGTGGAACAAAGAAATTAAAATGTAGTAAAGATTATTCATCAGCTTATGGTGGAAATCTAAAAATGGTTCAAGATGTAGAAGCAGAATTTAAAAATGATAAAGTAAAAAAATTAGTAATGAATATGAATTTTGAATTACCTGAATCATATTCAAGTTATGCATCAACATATTTTGAATCATTAAAAAGCCAATATGAAACTAGTTATGGAAAATATAATGGTGTAACTGTTAAAGTAAATAAAACTTCAGATATGAAATTTACAATTTCAATTGAAATGGATTATACAAAGGTTTCTGCTGCTGATAAAACAGCAATGGGATTTGTTGGTTCTGAAAGTTATTCTGCTAATAAAACTTCTTTTGAAAAAGAAGGATACACTTGTAAATAATGAAAAAAAGTATATACTAAAAAAAGCATATACTTTTTTATTTAATTATTTAAAAATTTTTGATATAATTATAATAGGAGGAGTAAATATGAAAAGAAAATATTATATACTAGCAGTTTTATTATGTTGTTCACTATTAATTACGGGTTGTAGTTTTTCTATAAAACTAAATAATAAACCTGAAGAAACAACAGATCAAAAAATGGATTTTGATACATCAGATAGCAATAGCAATCAAACTAGTGATAGTAATTCTAATATAACATCTAATACTACAGATACATCAAATACAACTAATACTGGTTCAATAATAAATTTAAAATGTAGTAAAGATTTTTCTAGTACTATGAGTAATGGTGTTAAAATGTCACAAGATGTAAATATTGATTTTAAAGATGATAAAATTGAAAAAATGGTTATGGATATGAACTTTGATTTACCTAATGAATTATCAAGTCAAGCTTCAGCATATTTCAATACTTTAAAAAATCAATATGATACTTCATATGGAAAATATAATGGTGTAACTGTTAAAGTAAATAAAACTTCAGATATGAAATTTACAATTTCAATAATTATGGATTATACAAAAGTTTCTGCTGCTGATAAAACTGCTATGGGCTTTATTGGTTCTGAAAGTTATAGTCTAAATAAAGCTGCGTTTGAACAACAAGGATACACATGTAAATAAAAATAACCAAGGATTATTCCTTGGTTTTATTTATTTCATTTATTTTAGTATATATGTTTTTTAAATTGATTTCATATTTTGAGGTTTCTTTTGGATTATAATATTTTTTATTTTTTATATTATCAGGTAAATATTGTTGTTTAACATATGAATGAGGATAATCATGTGGATATTTATAACCTATAGCACTTGTTTTTATATGATTAGGTACATTACCCGTATTTCCTTTTTCTATGTCTTCTAGAGCCATATCTAGTGCAATATGAGCACTATTTGACTTAGGAGAAAGTGCTAAATCTATTACCATTACAGAAAGAGGAATTCTTGCCTCAGGTAATCCTAATCTTTCACAAGCATTTATACATGCATCTACTCTAGGTCCCATACTAGGATTAGCAAGTCCTATATCTTCATATGCAATAACAGTCATTCTTCTATATATAATATCTAGATCTTCTGCTTCTATAAGCCTAGCTAAATAATAAAGAGAAGCATTAACATCACTACCTCTAATACTTTTTTGAAAAGCACTAATTACATCATAATGTCCATCTTCATTCTTATCATGAAAAAAAACTGGTTTAGAATTAATACTTTTTACTACTTCTTCATTAATATTAAAATCACTAGTGGAGTAATAAGCAACTTCTAATAAGTTATATGCACTTCTCATATCTCCACTAGATAATGTAGCAATTAACTTTAAAGCATCATCAGTAATATTTATATTAGGTAAATATTCACTATTAATAGCATTATTTAATCCTTCTATAACATCATCTATATTTAATTCTTTAAGTTCAAATATTTGACATCTACTTCTTATAGCAGGATTAATTTTATGATAAGGATTAGAAGTAGTCATACCTATTAATGTTACTAAACCACTTTCTAAATAAGGTAATAATAAATCTTGCTTGTCTTTATTTAATCTATGTATTTCATCCATAACAACTACAATACCTTTATACATTTTAGCTTCTTCAATTACTATATCAAAATCTTTCTTATTATTTATAGTAGCATTTAATAATCTATATCGTAATCCTAATTCATTAATTATTGCAAGAGCAATACTAGTTTTACCTATACCAGGTTTACCATATAATATCATAGAAAATAATCTATTATTTTTTATTAAATTACTAAGTATTTTATTATCACCAAGTAAATGTTTTTGACCTAATACTTCTTTAGTATTTTTTGGTCTCATTTTTATAGCAAGAGGTTCATTCATAACATCACCATATATATTTTAACATATTTATAGATTTTTGTAAGAAAAATATGATATAATGAATACGAATAAATAATATATAGAAGGTAGATATATGGAAAATGAGATAGATTTATTCACTAATTATTTATTAATAGATAAAAAATATAGTACTAATACAATTGAATCTTATAAAAGAGATTTAATAAAATTTAATAACTTTTGTAAAAAGAAATGTACTACTATTAATGAAAAAGATATTAAAGAATATTTAAAATGTATATCTAATGAATCAAAAACATCTGTAGCACGTAATATATCTTCACTAAGAAGTTATTATAAATTTCTAATGATAGAAAAAATAATAAATAAAAATTGTATGGAAAATATAGAAATACCTAAATTAGATAAAAAAATTCCAAAAGCATTAGATGAAGAAGATATAGATAAACTTCTTGAAATTAAATTAATAGATAATTATAGCTATAGAAATAAAGCCATGATAGAGTTAATGTACGCTACTGGATTAAGAGTAAGTGAACTAGTTAATTTAAAAATACATGATATAGATTTAGATATGGCACTTGTTAGAACAATGGGAAAAGGTAGTAAAGAAAGAATTATACCTATTGGAGATTATGCATTATACTATATAAGTGAATATATTAATAATTATAGAGATAGTATGTTAAAAAAAGAATATAATGATTATTTATTTTTAAATAATCATGGTAAAAAAATGACTAGACAAGGTTTTTTTAAAATATTAAAAAAAGTAGCAGAAGAAAATGGTATAAAAAAAGATTTTTCTCCCCATACATTAAGACATTCATTTGCAACTCATTTACTTAATCATGGAGCTGATTTAAGAAGTATACAAGAATTATTAGGGCATAGTGATATATCAACAACACAAATATATACTAAAGTCTCTAATAAAGTATTAAGGGAAAATTATGATGAATATCATCCACATAGTAAATAGAAAGAGGTATATATGGAAATAGTAAAAATTAATGATGAAATATTTAGAGAATATGATATAAGGGGTATATATGGAACAGATTTAAATATTGATGTAGCATATACCTTAGGTAAAAGTTTTGGTAGTTATGTACAAAAAGATGGTAATAGAGTTGTAATAGTAGGTAATGATAATAGAGAATCTGGAAATATTCTTTCAGAAGGATTAATTACTGGTCTATTAGAGAGTGGAGTAGATGTAATTAATTTAGGATTAGTTACTACACCAATGTATTATTATGCTAAAAAGAAAAATAATATAGAAGCAGGAATAATGATTACAGCAAGTCATAATCCAAGAGAATATAATGGATTTAAAATGTCATTTTCAAGTATAGGTAATGCTTGTGGTAAAGAAATAACTGATTTTAGAGATTTTACAAATAACAAAGACTATCTATCAGGTGAAGGTAAACTATCTGAATTAAATATTAGAAATGATTACTTAGAATTAATGCGTAATAGTGTAGATTTAGGAGATAGAAAAATAAAAGTAGTATATGACTGTGGTAATGGTACTGGTTCAATAATAGTTAAAGATATATTAGATTTATTTGATATAGAATATGATTTATTATATTGTGATTCTGATCCTACTTTTCCAAATCATCATCCAGATCCTTGTGTTCATTCTAATATGATTGACTTAGGTAATAGAGTTAAAGAACTAGGATATGATCTTGGAATTGGTATAGATGGAGACGCTGATAGGGTAGGGCTAGTAGATGAGAATGGTAATATAATCAGTACTGATTATATAATGATTATTGTATATAGATATTTAGCTGATAAAATACAAAATAAAAAAGCATTATATGATGTAAAATGTTCTAAAGCATTAATAGATGAATTAGAAAAATTAGGATATGAGCATAAAATGAATAGAACAGGTAATTCTTATCAACATAGAATGATTAACTCTGAAAATTATGAATTTGGTGGTGAATATTCAGGTCATTTATGGTTTAAAGACAAATTTGAAGGATTTGATGATGGTATTTATGCCGGATTACGTTTAGTAGAAATACTATCTAAAACTGATAAAAAAATGTCTGAATTATTAGATGGAATTAATAAATATTATTCAACAGAAGAATTAAAATTTCATGCAGAAGATTCAATTAAATTTGATATAGTAGATAAAATTAAACAATATTGTATAGATAAAAATTATGAGATAATTACTATAGATGGGGTAAGAGTTACATTTGATGATTCATGGGCACTTGTAAGATGTTCTAATACAGGTCCAAATATAACTGTTAGATTTGAAGCAAAAACAGAAGAAAGACTAAAAGAAATTCAAGATGAATTTACAAACAAATTAAATGAATTATTAGAGGAGAAATAAATATGAAATTTAAAAAATTATTATTAGTAATTATGATTACTACATTTATAGTTACATTATCTGGATGTAATAGTAAAGGTAAAAATAGTAATAAAAAAGAAAATGAAGTATCTAAAGTAAAAAGTAAAATGGTAAATGAATTAGATAACTTTGCTATAAGTGCTACTATAACAATGCAAACAGGATTTATAGATATATCAGTAGATACAAATTGTATTAAAGATAATAAAAATCAAATAGAATATTGTAAAACATCTACATTAGGTGTTATCGAAATGGAACAATACCTAGATTATAAAAATAAAAAAGAAGTAACAAAAACAACTTCATTATTTGGTGGAGATGAAAATAATGGTAAATGGGTTACACAAAAATTTGATGCATCATCATCTATAGGTGATTCATGGTTAGATATTAATGATTATTTAAATGGATTAGAAGTAACTGAACAAAATGGGGGAAAACTATATAAAGGTAAAATTAGTACAGATAAAATAAATAATGCTATTGCTAAATCAGATAAAGGAAATAAAATAAGTACTAAAGGTTCTAGTAAAGATATACCAATTGAAATATTTATTAATTCTAATGGATATATAGAAACAATCAAAACAGAATTTGAATTCTCAGGTATGAAAGAATTAATAGAAATAAAATATTCAGATTACAATACAGCAGGAAGTTTAATAATGCCTAACGTATAAGATCAAGATAATTCTTGATCTTTTTTAGTGGGGGATATAATATTATATTTTCTTTATATACAGAAGTTAACATAATATACATTATAGGATATTTATTATATATAATAATCAATAGTATTATATACTAAATAATTATTAATACTATAAGTATAATGGATAAATATTTATATTACTAATGATACATTCTATATACCCTAATTTGCATTGACATATGATTTATCTATAATTATATTATTTAAATATAATATTTTAAATTCATAAATATAATTAATATATATTAAGCGTTCTAATTTGCATCGACACTATAATTAGTGATTAATTGTATGTTCTATTTTGTATTGAGAATATGATTTATATATAATTATATTACTAACGTCATAATTTGCATCGACGTTACATTTTATGAATAATTATATTATTAGAGTGCTCTATTTTGCATTGAGGATTTTAACTATAATTAGTTAACTATATAATTTGCATCAAGATAATAAATAATTACAATACTAAGAACATAATTTAAATATAATTAAGTAGGGTACTCTCCCCTATTTTATTAAACAAGAAGGGGATTTATTTATTGAAATATAGATTATTATTATGATATTCTTATTATAGAAAGGAAAAGATAATAAGATGGATAATAATTTTAATAATGATGAATTCAATAATAATGAAAATAATTTTCCTGAATTCAATGGAACAGGAATGAATCCAACTAGTGAAAACAAAGATATAAGTCCTAATTCAAATGATGATGAAATTAATATTGAATTAAATGATACTGAAAATGAAGATGAAGCAACAAGACATATAACAGAGGATGAATTTAATGGAGAAACTTATTTTGATAAAGATAATACTAGTTCAAATATTGGAAGTGAATTTGCAAACAATACAAATGATACTGATATAATTAAAACAAATGATTCATCAGATGATAAAGTAGATGATAATATGTTTGGAAGTTTTAATCCAATGAATATGGATAATTTATCATATATTCCTGATTCAATGAATAATGATTATAATAAAGATACAAACTATACTAATATCAATGAATCATATGATAAAAATATTGATGATGATAAACCAAAATCATTATAATATATATTAATAAAAAGTTGGAAAATTAATTTCCAACTTTTCTTGACTGTATTTCTGCTATTTTTTCAAACACTTCAGTAGCATTATGTTCATTTATTTCTGTATATCCTAATTCCTTAAGTGCCATAACTTTAATGTTATTTAATTCCAATGTTCTACTTAATTTTTCTTCACGTTTATGTTCTATTTGATTAGTAAATCTTTTATGACATTCAGCTAATTTTGTTTTAGATGCTCCCCCACTATTATATAGTACAAAAGCAGAATACATTATACTTTCAAATATAAATTGTTCTTCTTCATTAAATGCAAAATCCATTGGTTTAACAAAACCTGCTTCTTTAGCTACATAACCTAAAATATATTTTAAAACTTTTGAAGTATCAATAGATTGTAAAAAATGGTATAAATATTGAACTGTATTATGTCCATCAGAATCATTTGGATCTTCTAATTTTTCTTTTAATAAATCAATAATATTTAGTATTAACTCTTGTTCTTTTTTTCCTAAACCCGATAATAATGAATTTGATGTTTCAATATTTTGAACTGGTTCCATATCACTACAAATACTACTTAATCTTGATTCTACTTCAGCTATATAATCAGTATTTATTTTAATAGTTGCTATTTCTTCAGAACTTTTTATTCCTAATAAATTTAAAAGTAATACTTTTTTATCTTTTGGCCATTTATTTATATCATCTAATTCTAAATAATTATATATCATTTGTCTAGATACACCTAAAAATTTAGCTAATTTTACTTTTGATATGCCAAGTTCTTTTAAAACACTATCTAATGTCCCCTCTTTTACTTCATCATCTATTTTATCTTCTTTTAATGTACTACTTACCTTTCCCATTTTTTATACCCTCCTAATATCATTATATCATTACTATGTCAATTGTCAAGTGTAAAGTAATAGTTAACTAAAAAATATATTTACATTATTTAAGTTTTTTATCTATTTTATCAATTGAATTTAAGAAAAATGAATTAATTTTAATATGTATAAAGTCAATAATATATGATATAGAGTTTCCTATACATAATCCAATACAAAATGTATTTAGTATATTTTGAGTATATATATATCCAAATATTAAGGCACATATAAGTATAACAAATCTTCTATTATATAGTAATAAATATATTATATTACATATAATACTTAAAACTAATAACATTGGATGATTAGTAAATATCATAATTAAAATAAATACATTAAATAAAAAAATCCAAGTCCTTAATCCCCAATATGCATTATATATTTTAAATACTTTATTATCAAATCTAGCCATTTTTTCTTTTTGTTTTAAACTATCATTTTGATTCATAACAACTCCTCTATTCTAAAAAACTACAATGTCTACATAATTCTTCATATTTAGTATTATTTTTAAATCCATTTAACATTGTAACTACCCTATCACACTTTAATAATTCATTTAATTCTGTATTATATATATTACCTAAATTAATAACTCCTAAACTATCTAAACAACATGGAACTATAGTACCATCTACTAAGAGTGCTATATGATCTTTTAATGCATAACATTTACCATGTTCATTATAATAATTATTATTTAAATCAGGCCAAATAAATTCATGAAAGTTATTTATAAAAATATGATTATTTATTTTATAATTTTTTACATCATAATTTATATTTAAATTATATTTATTGTTTATATAATCTATAATTTGTTTATGATATTTATTCTTAACCCATATTCTTAATGATATATATGTATTATTTAAATTATCTATAGTATTAAATATATTATCTAAATACTTATTTAGAGGTATTTTATATTTATCATCAAAACTATGTAATGAAATATTAATTTGTCTTATATTTTTATTATCTTTTATTCTATTTATTAAATATCCGTTTGTTGTAATATTAATATTAAAATTCTTACTTGCAATATTAATTAATTCATTTATTTTAGGATGTAATAATGGTTCTCCTAATACATGAAAATATAAATACTTAGTATGTCCTTTTAATCTATCTAATAATATTTTAAATTTATCTAGAGATATATATTCAGTATTTCTTTTGTTTTTAATACAAAAATCACAATTAAGATTACAATTATTAGTAATTTCTATATATATTTTTTTAAATCTATAAGTACCATAATTTTTTTCCATCTTTTCTTACTTCTTTAATTATTCCTCCACCAATACATCTATTATTATCATATAAAACACATGCTTGACCTGGTGTTACTGATTTAACTCCTTTAGGATATTTAACTAAAATATTATTATCATCAATATATTCTAATTCTACATCATTATCAGGTTGTCTATATCTAAATTTAGCACTACATTTAGTAGGTCTATCATCACAATTAAAATTAATTGTATCTATAATACATGAATCACTAATTAAATATTTTGTATCACCATATGATATATATAAAATATTATTTTTTAAATCTTTACCTACTACAAACATTCTTTCTTTAGAACCACCAATATTTAATCCTTTTCTTTGACCTATTGTATAATACATTAATCCAATATGTTTACCAATTACTTTTTTTGTTTCTATATCAACAACATCACCAGGTATATTAGGTAAATAATTTTCAAGAAATTTAGTAAAATTTCTTTCTCCAATAAAACATATACCAGTTGAATCTTTCTTTTTAGCAGTAATTAAATTATTATCAGCTGCTATTTTTCTTACTGTAGGTTTATCTAAATCTCCTAAAGGAAATAATACATTAGATAATTGTTCTTTAGATACTTGTGATAAAAAGTAAGTTTGATCCTTATTTGTATCTAGTGCTCTCATTAATTGACCATTTTCTATTTTAGCATAATGCCCAGTAGCAATATAGTCACATCCTAATTCTTTTGCTTTTTTAGCAAACATATCAAATTTTATATATTTATTACACATTATATCAGGATTAGGTGTCCTACCCTTTTTTAATTCATCTAAAAAGTAAGTAAATACATAATCCCAATATTCTTTTACAAAGTCAATACGATAAAGAGGTATATCTAGTTTATTACATACTTCTTTGGCATCATTGTAGTCTTGCTCTTGAGGACATATATTATTATCTATATCTGGATTACCTAAAAAATCTCCATTTAAACTAGTATCCCAGTTACGCATAAATAGTCCTATAACATCATATCCTTGTTTTTTTAATAATAATGCAGCTACACTACTATCTACACCACCACTAATGCCTACTACAACTTTTTTCATTAAATCACCAGTTATATTATAACACGTATATTAAATTACTTAAAGTTTTATAATATCAATTATCTTTTTTAATAATAATGGCATTATATATGTTTCATATAATGTAGAAAATAATATAAATATAACTGATATAAATAATACTACTAAATACTTATTAAATAGTCTTTTTAAATTTAATGCTTTTTTATTTATAATTACATTAATAATTGATTTTGAAAACTGTATTGAGTATATACCTAAATATATATATACAATTAAATTAATTATATTATGAGGTATATTATATATTATTCCTAATATTATTCCTTTAGATTTATATTTAATAATAAAACTTGATATAGAAAAACTTATTAAAAATGATTTAATAAATACCATTAAAATTACTATAGGTAATCCAATAATAGATATTCCTAATATCCATATTAATATAATATATAAAAAATTAATAATTGAATTATTAATTAAGCTTATTTTAGTATTTATTTGTCCGTTAAGAGACATAAATGTATCAAGTGTATCATTTATCATTATTTTATCATTTGGCTTTAAAATAGTATTAAAAACGCTTCCAGTAACAATACCTGATATACATATAACAATTAAGAATAATAATATTTTTTTATCTACGTTTAATACTTTGTTCATTAGTTCTTTCATTATTTCACCTAATTAATTATATTAATAATAATTATTATTATTACAAATAATTTGATTATTATTATATATATGATATAATTACTATGAGGTGTATATATGAAAAATATATTAAAAAAAGTATTTATTATATTATTAGTACTAGGTATGATTACAACAACAATTATTTTACCTGCTATAAGTTTATTTAGATAAAAAATAAAACTATTACAATGTAATAGTTTATTTTTTTTCTTTTAGTAAATCTCTTATTTCTTCTAAAAGTAAGATATCTGCAGCTTTTTCTTCTGCTTCTTCCTCTTCTTTTTTCTTTCTACCAACAGCTAATAATTTATTGATAGCCTTTAACATACAAAATAGAATTGCTGCAATAATTAAGAAATTAATAATAGCAGTAATAAAATGTCCCCATTCTATATAGTTACCTGTATCAAATATTTCTAATCTACCCTTTACTTCTGTTCCACCAATACAATTTATTAAAGGGTTAATAAAGTCAGTAGTAAGTGCTGTAACTATACTTGTAAATGCACCACCAATAATTACACCTATTGCCATATCAAGAACATTTCCTCTTAATACAAACTCTTTAAATTCATCAATCATTTTCTTCATAAGATTACCTCCAAATTAATTATAACAAAAATATTATATTTTGAAAACTACTTATAACTTAAATCTCTTAAATGTTTTTCATATTCTTCGCTTATTTCAGTTAAATAATCTATTTTTCTTAAATTAGATAACCAATCTTTAGGAATTTTATTTGTACCATAATATATACCTGCAATACCACCTGTTAATCCACCTATTGCTGTTGTATCATTACCTATATTAGCACATGCTATTATACAATCTTTAAAGCTATCTGACTTAATAAAACACCATAATACACTTTCTAAAGTATCAACTATAAAACTGCTTGAATTTATTTCATCTATATCTAGTTCAGATAAATTACCAATTAATATTCTAGAAAAATATTCTAATGTTTTATTAGTAAACATACTATAATCAATAGTTTTTAATTTTTTAATAGCAGCAAATTTATTATTACCACTTAATATAAACATAATATAATGTACATATATATAACATGCACAAATAGATATTTCATGTTTATGAGTAATAGAACATACCTTTTTAATTGCATCAAATACTTCTATTTTAGAAGATTTCTTAGCAGTAAAATAAAATGCTAAAGGTAGCATCATCTTTAAAGAACTATTACCATTATTTTCAAATCCATCTATACCACATTCATATGCATGTTTTTCTCTTTTTGTATATGACATTAATGCTTTTAATGTTGTATTACCTATTCCAAATGATTCACTAACAGAGCAAAATTTATTACTTGCAAACCAACTAACACATGCTTCAGCAATATATTCATAATCTAAATCTTTTTTACTTATAGCACTCATAGTAGCAATCATTAACGAAGTACAATCTGACCACGAACCTCTTGGAATACCTTTTTTTATACTTGGTAACATTTTAAGTACAGGATTATCTAATAAATATTCTCTAGATTGACCTTTAGTAACAATACTAAACGAATCTCCTATAGCAGTACCAATTATTCCTTCTTTTACTCTATACATATAATCATTCCTCACTATATCATATATATTATATATTATATTTAAAATAAAAAGCAATATTGTTTTTAATATTGCTAAAAATTATTTATTAAAACTCTTAAATATATAATTACCATTTCCATTCTTTTCAAATTCATATGTATATAAAGTATAATCTTTTTTGTCATTATCTGTGATAGTATAATCAGATTTACTTAATAAGTCTACTACTACTTTACTCTTATTAAAATCATTATATACTGAAGAACCATCACTTAATCCAGCATATATAGTTACATAATAAGTATTATCTTTCTTTTCGACCTTATCTATATATGAATAAATACTATTTTTACTTTGAGAAACACATTTAGATTGAATATAGAATCTAGAATTATCTTCATCATAGTAAAATGAAGGACAACCTGTTAGACTTATATATTTAACTGAAGACATAGAAAAATTCTTACTTATTTCATCTCCTACATAACTTGCCTCTATTGCTCCTGAAACATTTAAAATATTTTTGGAAGCCAATAATTGTATTTCAGCTTGTGTCAAAGCTGGTATAGTAGCACTACTCATTCTAACGTTTAAACCATAACGCAACATATCTTCATTAGTGTAATCAGTACTTTTACCACTACCTTTAGTATATAATTCTATTGTTTTATCTAAAGATTCTAAAGAAATAATTTGATTTCTAAGTTTAGTAATTATTGCTTCATCATTAACAATTTCTTTTTTCTCTTCAACAGTATTTTTAGTACAACCACTTAATAAAAAAATCATTGCAAACACTAATAATAAATTTTTGATTTTATTCATTTAACCTCTCTCCATTCTATATATTAATAATAACATAAACATATAGTAAAATCAAATAATAGTATTGATATTTATTATAAAAGAAGATATATTATATATTGGTGATTAAATTGAATATTAAAAAAGATAAATATATAATACTTGAATTAATTCCAACAAATTTAAAATCAAAAAATGGTATAATTATACAATTATCTGCCTTAAAAATAAATGGTTTAAAATTAGAAAATAGATTTGATTATAGATTAAATGATAATAAATTACCAATTATAGAAATGAAAAGTATTATAGATTATGATAATGAAAAATTTACTTATGTAGATAATGAAGAAGATATATTAAATGATTTTAAAATATTTTGTGAAGATTATCCAATAATAATTATAGATAATATATATACAAAAGAATTTTTAGATATAGATAATAAAATAGAATATATATATAATTATTTAAATATGTCATACTCTAAAGATTTAATAGAACAAATTATATCTAAATATAATTTAGAACCATCTAATCATATAGTAGATTTATTATATGAAGCACTTATGATGGAGTATTAAAAAAGATGATTAATCATCTTTTTTTTCTGCTTCTTCTAACATATTTGTAATAAGTATACCATAACCTTTTAATGGATTATCAATAACAACATGTGTAACAGCACCAATTATATAATCACCCTGTATAATTGGTGATCCACTCATACCTTGTACAATTCCTCCAACATCAATCAATCTCTTATCTATAACTTTAAAAATTATATTTTTAACCTTATCCCCTACATTGTATTTTAAGATCTCAATTTCATATTTATCAACCTTATTATCATCTAATTCAGTTAATATGTAGGCACTACCTAATTTAACTTCATCTTTATGTGCTACTTTATATAATTTAGAAGAATTAATTAAAGATAAATAATCTCCAAATAAACCTTTCTCAGTATTTGAATCTATATCTCCTAAACTAATATTATTATTAATAGTAGCATTCTTCTCTCCAGGAATACCTGAATCACTTCTTTTAATATCAATTACTTTTGATTCATAAATATTTCCTGAACTATTATCTATAATTTTTCCAGTAGAAGAATCAACTATTTCATGACCTAAAGCACCATATATTTTAGTATTAGGATCTATAAATGTTAAAGTACCAATACCTAATATTGTATCCTTTAAATATAAACCAGTTTTACCATTTTTTATATTTAAATTAATATGTTTTTCCTTACCATCTCTAATGTAACCTATATTTGCTTTTCCATTATCAATTTTAGAGACTATTTTAGTAAAACTATCAATATTTATATTTTTTTTATTATTAATGGATGTAATTATATCTCCATTACCTAGTGAAGAATTAGTATCATCATAACGTCCAATAACAATAATACCATTAATATTTAATTTAATACCAATATTTTCCCCACTTGCTACAATATAATCAGAATAAGCATAAGTATAAATTGGTATAGTTAAAAGAAGCAGTAATATAAACATTTTTATTTTATTAAACATAAATCTCCTTTTATATAGGTTACATTAATATTATGATATATTAATAGTATTTTATACAAAAACAGAATATCATTTAGATATTCTATTTCTTATTATTTTTAACAAGTATTGCTTGAACTACAATTCTATTACCTTTATAATCTTTACAAGTAGATAATGTTAAAAATTTATCTTTTACTGTAGGTCTATATCCAAAATCATATACACTTCTAGAAAGCATTTTATCTATCCATTTTTTATATGACGCATCATTTTCAAAATTATGACTTAGATAATATGCTTCAGCAGGAACAACATATATTGAAACAATTTGCCACAATGTATCATTAGTTGGTGTAGACAATTTTATAACTTGATTCTTCTTATTTTTATACCATGAAGCATTTAATGTCTTTGATAAACTACCAAACATAACTTGATCAGTTCTTCCGTGACCATATATAACAGTATTTCTTTTAAAATTTTTAAAATTAGAACGATAATCTCCATATATCCAACCAGCTACATTAGAAGTTCTTTTAAAAGAATGATTTAAATAGTATGAATTATTTGTAGTTTGCACAACAGGATAATTAACATTTGTATTATTTACATATATCCATGCTACTGTATCTTTATTTGTTTTTCTTAATTTATTAAAATCTACATTAACCATAGATATTTTTGAATAATCAACATAATCCTTTCCAAATCTACTAGTTTCTTCCTTTTTAGTATCATTACTTTTCTTATTTGATTGATTGGAAGTAGGGTCCTCTACATCATATTTATCATTATCAGTTTGTTCAACAGGATCTTCAATTAAAGCTTCTTCCCTTATCTGTTCTATTTCATCTGTTGTAATCTCTCCAGTATCCTTCCATGATGATAATAATTCTAAACATGCAGCAAAACCTACAACAGCAATAATCATTATAACCATATAAACATTCAAAACCTTATTATTAAATAAAAAATCAATTGGAGAACGTCTATGTGCCTTATTAGATTTTTCAATACTATCATAAACTAATTTTTTATTATCAACCACTTCATCATCTAACCAATTTTGTGATAAGAATACATCATTAGTTTTTGATTCAGGAATAGATAATAATTCTGTTAAAGAACTCCTTTTGTATGAAGCCTCCAACTTCTTTATAGTATTTGTAACTTCTGACATAGCTACTTGAGAAAATATTTTATTATTAGCACTATTAGTCATCTTTTTAATATATGGATCTGCTAATAATTTTTCAAATTTATTAATTAATTCAAGTAATTCATCAGAATCAGATATTTCATTTGTTCTAATTTTATAATTAACAGTATTTACAAATGTATCCAGCATTACCTTTGTATTAAACATTGCTGGTGTTTTATATTGTGGAAACAAATTAACTAATTTATCTAAAGATGCATACGTTATATTACCATGTACAATATTTTCCTTTAAATAAATAATCTTTTTACTATTTACTGCAACAAAAAACGTAAAATTCTTATCATAAATTGATATTGTTTTTATTACTACGCATTCTTCATTTCGATATAAAATTGCCTTTTTCATTTTACACCTCCACAATATAATAATTGTACCATAAAATTTGATTAAAAAAAAGAGTATTAATTATACTCTTTTAATGAATTTTTTAAAACTAAATACACCTAATGATACTGATGCAAATAATCCCATAATTATATATGTTATATTTAATCCACTAGTATCAGGAATAATTGAATTATACATTACAATTGGTTCCATCTCTTTACCATCATATTTTACTTCAAAAGTAATAACTTCATCACTTAATCCATATCCTTTTGGAGATTTAGTTTCAATTAATGTATATGTACCCTCTTCTAAGTTATCTATATAATGTGGTGTAGTAGTTGAAACCCATTCATCTACTACTTCACCTTTAGAGTTTTTTAACACTAATGTAGCACCTGGAAGTTCTTTAGATGTAGCAACATCTTGTTTACTTATTGTTACACCTTTTTTAGGCTTATTATACATAACAACAGTACCATTTACTTTACCATCAGTACCTACTTTAAATTCAACAGTACTTGTAGATAAAGCATATCCTTCAGGAGCTATTGTTTCAGTTAAATAATAAGTTCCAGGAGTTAACTCTTTAGTTATATAGTGTGGAGTAGTTTCAGATACCCATTCATCAATAACTTTTCCTAGTGCATCCTTAACTACTAAATGAGCACCAGCTAATTCTTTTTCATTAGTTACATCTTTTTTACTAATAACAATTGGTGTTGTTTTTGAATTATACACCTTAATAGTTACAGCCTCTGAAGATTTAATAGTAACTTTAGTATCTGAAGCAACTTTATATCCACTTGGAGCACTTACTTCAGAAACAGTATAAGTTTCACCAATAGTTAATCCTGTAAACTTTTTAGGATTTTCATCATTAGTATTCCACTTAGCTAATTCTTTTCCTTTTGAATCTTTTAATACTAATGTAGCACCCTTAAGATTTACTTCTTTACCATCAACTACTTCTACTTTAGAAACAATTAATTCTCCTTTTGCTTCAACTTTTAAATTTAATGTATCTTTATCTGTAAATTTTTCATTAAATATTAATCCAATATTTTGATAAATATCACTTGCGTTATATTTATATATTTGAATTCTTTTTCTTGATGCAGTAGTAGCAGCACTTACTGATATATTAACATCTTTAGATAATTTATCAGTATTAGTTTTAACTCTAAACTTTGTACCTGATTTTAATTCTACTGTATTACCCATTAACTTACCATTAACATAAATAGCAGAAGAACTACCCTTTAAGCTAACAGTCGCTTTAGAAGCTCCTTTTACAGTTAATGTGATATCTCCAGTAGTATAAGCATTACCTTCTTTTTTCATTGTAGTTGAACCAGATAATTTAACATCAGGTTTATAATCAGTTACAGAACTATTTTTAACTGCTGCATTATATAAATTATATGCAGCATTACCTAATGTACCGCTATTTTTAATTGTATTAGCATCTAATTCACCTTGTGCTAACCACAATGCAACTTGAGTAATATAATACTTTTGATGATTAGAATAATTTCCATTACCTATAACAGAAGTATTCCATTTTCCACCATAACCATTATCTAAAATATAAATATACTGACTAGTTTTTTTCTCATTAGGTAAAATACTATTATCAGTTTTTACTAATTTAGATCCAGTTGGTGGAGCATCCATCTTCTTATTGAAACAATAACCAATCTTTTTGCCTGCAGAAGTATCAACTTCTTTATATGTTGAACCAGCATTATATATTTGATTTACTCCTACAAAATTTGAATTATGAAATATGATATAGTCATCTGCAGCATTAACAGTTGTAATACCTAA